>OLGM01001232.1_pt1 | contig 12231 bp, 9 predicted proteins | sample 1606001 | NCBI WGS metagenome assembly OLGM01 (sample SAMN03283294) | human gut metagenome | biome: human-associated habitat; material: feces | host: Homo sapiens | place: Peru | collected 2012
TTCTCTGCCTGTGCCACTGCCTCCGCCAGCTCGCGCTGTGCATTTTCAATGGCTTCTCTTGCTTTTTCTCTCAGTGCTTCCAGCTCCTCATTTGCTTTCACCTCGGCCGCTGCAAGCGCTTCTTCTTTTTCTTTTTCAAGAGCGGCGATCTGCGCTTTTGCATTTTCTTCTGCCGCTTTTCTTGTCTCAGTCTCCTGATTTACTGCCGTCTGGAGTTCTTCTTTCTCCTGCTCCAGCTGCATTCTCATCTGATCCTGGAAATTTATCTGCTGTGTTGCGGAATCCAGCTGGAACTCTGTCTCGTGCAGCTGGTTTTCCAGATCCTGGCTCCGCTGCTTCTCTTCCGCCAGATCCGCTTCCGCTTTCAGCTGTGCCTCGGTCACTTCCTCCACAAAGACTTTGCGGATCTCGACCTCCGGAATATTCCGATCCTCGACGATTTCTTCTTTGATTTCTTTAACAAACTTCGGTTTGACCGGCTCGCGTTTTTCTTTCGCAAGCTCCGTCACATTCCGCTGATCCGACTCGAGAATACTCTTAAATACCGTATAATTGGTGATGAAGTTGATGTACATCTGCAGCAGGTACTCTTCGTCGAACTGCAGCGCGGAATCCTGTTCCTCGATGGAATAGCCCACCTCATCGTAACTCTCGATAAACTGCCACAGCTGGTAGCATTTTCGATAGTTCGGATCCTTCATCATCAGGTTCGTTCTCTGAATCGGGCTCCGCACTTTGGCGCAGCCGTTCATCAGTTCACAGAAGGAACTGGTGCGCAGTGTCTGCGACAGACGGCGCACACGGTCAATTCTTTTAAAGAGATCCATATGGTCGGTATCATTTTCCACGTAGCTCTGCCGGTTTTTGATCGTCATCTCGACTTTGTAGGAAATTTCTTCATACGCGTCGTCGATCTTACTCTCCATGCTCATGACGTTGCATGTCTCGTCTCCGGTCGACCAGAAGATGACATCCGTTCTCTTATCTACGAATGCGAACAGTCGCTGAATCAGGTGGTAGACGAACCGGTTCTCGTACAGATCGAAGCTTTCCTCGCTGGTGACATTCAAAATTCTGGTCGGCTGGATCTCTCCATTTTCATTCGAGGCGATAAACTGTGTATTCTGGCTTAAATGCCGTACGCTGTCCGCCGTGATCTTTTTGGCAAGTGCAACAGGCACAACCTCCTCGGTCGTCGCAATAAAACGCCGCGGCTTATCGACAATGTTGAAAATGGCTTCGATGCCCTCTTCCACAACAGTCAGCCACCGCTCATCGATGACCTTGTGGAGAATTCGGTTTTTCTGTTCCAGCGTATTGTCGCCCGCCTGTATCATCTCAAAAAGATACTGGAAATACCGGTCATCCTCCAGGGATTCTGCCAGGCTCGTATATTGAGAATATAAATCGCTGATTGTGATGTCTTCTGCCATACTTTCGTTTTCCCTCTCTGATTAGTACAGGTTCTGGATTCTTCTCAGATAATTCTTGCTGTCCTGCATCTCCGCTTTTCCAAATGTTTTATCAATGTAGTTGATGAGACCCGTGATTTCATCCCGCACGAAGGTGACGTTCATACTCTCGAATTTCTTGAGTACCTTACGCGCTACGATGTAGTCCATGCCGCCCACCTCGGTACCGCCGCAGGCAACGTAGACCGGAATGAAGTCATACATCTGCTTCATAATACGGTTACCAAAGGAAAGCTTGAATCGGGTCATCAGGTAGTTGTCCAGCTTCTGCATATTTTCCAGCAGCTCCTCGCTGATCGGATAATCGACTTTTGCTTTTGCAAAGAGGTACTGCAGATGCGCCGCCGTAATATCGCAGTGCGGATGCGGTTCGCATTCGAAGGCATCGGCACGCTCGTTCAGCTCGATCGGCATTGCACGGTCGTATACCTTATCGGTGATGGTAAAGGTCGAGTCGTCGTTGTTGGCGGTTCCGACGAACCAGGTCGCATCGGATACGTGGATTTTTCCGCCTTCCAGTTTCTTCGGGTCGCCCGGCCATTCGGTCGGAACCAGGTCAAGCACCCATTCATCCTTGCTCGGCATCTCGAGGACGGAAAGCATCTCTGCGAAATAATACTCGATACGGGCAAGGTTCATCTCGTCGAGAACAATAAGAGTCGGATCCTCGCGGTAATTTGCCTCATACAGGGCACGGAGAAACTCGGTCTCGTTGAATCGTTTGGAGAACTCGTTAAAGTAACCAAGGATCTCGGTACGGTCACGGTAAGACGGCTGTACGGAGACGATGGTCGCCGGGTTTTCCATATACCGGCTGAAGGAATACGGAAGACTCGTTTTACCGGTACCGGAAATACCTTCCAGAATCAGCAGCTTGCTGGCCGCCATACCGGCAACGAACCGGCGTACGATTTCCGGTGTGTAGTACAGATGCATCTGGCTTGCTGCAAACAGGCGATAGCCTTCGACAAAATCTTCGAGTGTGATTTCGTTATCGTATGCCGGCACCTGATAATTCGCGTATTTTTCATCCACAAGCGTAAGCTTCGGGAAACGGTGTTCGACACCTTTCTTGTTTTCGGAGAGAACGGCATTGACGACCGGAGCACCTGCAAGGGCTGCTGCTCCCGGTACTGCCGCTCCTTCTATACTCTGTCCTTCCGCAGCACGTGTCGCTGCCTCTTCGCCCAATGCGCCTGCCGCTACAGCCGCCGTCGCAACTCTTGCCGCTGCTGCCGCTGCCATACCGGCCGCTGCCGCCTCCGGACTCGTTACGTTTTCTACCGTCGGAATCTGGTCATCCGTCAGTGCAGATGCTCCCACATACGGGATGCGCTCGGTTCCGCCCATCGCATTTACTTTCAGGGCGAGAATGCTGTTTTTCTCATCCATCAGCTGCAGAACCTGTTTATTCAGGCGTCCGATTTCCCGGTATAACGCCGCATTATCGGACTTGTCTGTTTTTAACTGGTGATGCAGAACCGCACGGCGCACCAGAATCAGAATGATAACAACAGGAATTGCGAGCAGGAGAAGTACCAGCAAAACAGAGAGTACTTTTCCCACCAGGTCAAGGGTCGGAAAATATGTTCTGAAAATCAGGAAATACTCCACCCAGCCGGTAATGAACAGTCTTATAAATGCTGCTGCGCAGGCTGCCAGATTGTAAACTATTTTGGATAATATTTCAAATGCAAATTTCAGAAATTCACTCAAAGCTCTGCTCCCTCCACGCTTTCTTTACTCAGCATCCTGCTTTTCTTTTTCATCCGGTGTATCTGCCTGCTGGCTTTTCTGTCCTTTTCTTGCTTCTTCCAGCTCCTGCTGTGCCTGCGCACGAATGGATTCCGCTTCTTCCCGCATTCTCTTTGCCTCTTCCAGCGCTGCTTTTGCAGCCTCTGCATCGCTGTTTTTCTCTTTGCTTTCTTCTGCTGCTGCCGCGGCTTCTTTTGCTGCTTCAACAGCAACTGCTTTTTTCAGACGGATGGAAATCATGATTAAATTGTAAACCTGATAAATAAAGAACAGAAGCATCGGGATCACAATGACAATCAGAAATCCGGTGCTGCTAGAAAGGAAATCCATGACATGTCCGGCTTTTTTCAGGTGACCTGTATATTTTCCGACGATGTCGCCGTTGGAAATGATATGGCGGTCCGCGATGCCGTTGTTGTTATCACCCATGGTGGTGTAGCTGCGGACACCGTTGCTTTCATCAATTTTTTCAATACGGTGGGTATTCAGTGCATATTCATTATCAATGATGGTGTGGAAGCAGATGATATCTCCCTCTTTTAATGTATCCGGATCGCACTTCCTGATAAAGATCAGATCGCCTGCATCGAAGGTCGGTGACATGGAATTTGTCTTTACGACCAGCGGGGTGTAGCCCAGCAGACTGGACACGTTCTGGTTATCTCTCGTTGCCATCGTGGTAAAGGCATACAGTGCTGCGATCAGAATTACAATCCACAGCAAAACACTGATTACAATAGTTCCTGCTTTTTTTACTGCTTTCATCTCTTCTTCTCCTGGTTTTGTTATTTTAATCTATTTACTCAGAAAACGGCTGCCCGTTTTCGTCTGTTCCTGTGAATCGGAGACGAATTGCATAATCGGCTCCTTTTAACCCGTCGGTACAGGCCGGATCGGTTCCTTCCATCCAGATATGTACTTTTACTTCTTTGTTGACGCCCTCTTTCATGGAAAACATAGCGTTGTCATCGTTGAGATCCATGGCATCCCTGGCGGGAAGTCCAAACGTTGTGGCATTTCCCTCTGTCACACTGATGTTTCCCATCCCCGGATCGTAAATCCAGGTCTTTCCATCCGTCGCAAACGAAATTCGCATGGATGATGGAAGTGCTGCGTTTTCAGACGCAACTTCGGTTCCGTCTCCCGCTCCGCTGCTGCTGTCTGCGCTCGTCAGGTGCACTACCATGTCCGCTGCTGCCATAAAATGCAGGGTGAATTCCAGATAGACGCCGCTGGTGCTGTCTGCTGCTGTTCCATTTTCGAAAGTGAACGTTTCTTCATCCTGCGTTGTCACCGGTTCCAGCGGGGTTTCCTGCATGGAGAAACCTTTTTCCTGCCGGATTCGTTCGGCAATCTGGTCGAAAGACAGTGTTTTTACATACTCTTCCAGCGTTTCATGTGGGTCGAGATCCATTCGAAGATCGGTACCGGAGACGATATCGAGACTCATAGACTTTACTTTGGTGTTGTCTGCAATGGAAAACCAGGCAACGGTTGCCGCCGTGACGGCGACGAGTGCAAGAAGGACGAGTAATACGGATGTATACAGGCGGCTTCTTGCCGAAATCAGGGTTTTGTTATTTTTCATCCTGCCTCCTCCTGCTGTAAGACTCCATAAAAGGCAAGATGCAGATCCGCGATGTCAAAGCTCAGATCGTCTGAGCAGTCCGGATCACAGCCCTCCAGATAAAAATATATGTCCACTGGATAAATCCGGTTTAAGTCCATCGTCAATAACGGCTGTTCGGGGAGGGTGATATCGCTCTCTCCAAACTGAATCATGTAGGATTCCATCGAAACGGACGGATCCTGTGCCGCTGCCGCCGTTCCGTTCTGCCAGGTGAGAACCTCGTTATTTCCAAGGGTTCTTCCATTTACTACCGTATTATAAGTCTGCTGACTCTGCGCATTTTCTTCTTCGCTGAGTCTTAAAATCACACGGCCTGATGCGTCATCATCAAAGACCATTCCGAGCCGCGCCGCATGCAGCAGCTGACCGGAAACTGTTTCTCCTAAAACTCCATCGGTCTGATCCAGATAGAGCGCCATGCGGCTTCCATCGGACCATCCCTCGCCCACGGCGCGGAGATAAATGCGGCCGTGATAATAATACGCTTCGTTGTCTACTCTTTTGAATGCCGTTGCCATTCCATTTTCGGTGGACGGTGAATACACAAAATTTACCAGATCTGCGGTGGAAACCGGCATCAGACAGGAAGCATCCGTCTGATTGACCTGGGTAATGGATGCGGTCTCTTCGTTCTGGAAGCTGCCGCCTCCGCTGCTGCTGATCTGCAGCTCCAGGGTTTCGTCTCCTGTCCGCGCGGTCGCGGTGCTGGTCGAAACTTCGCGGTTTGAAGTGAACCAGGCGTAAGTTGCTGCTGAAAAAGCCAGTAACGCAAAAACGGTTGTAATCCCAAGATACCATGCCCGGAAGCTGTGTTTCATCTGTTCTGCGCTCCTTTCTTTTTCGTTTTCTTTCTATTATTATTCATTTCCGTCGGCATCGACGCCGACAAAAGCAAACTGAATTTCCGATGACCGGCTCTGTACGGCATTGATGCACTGTTCATCACAGCCCTCCAGATACAGCCAGTATTCTACGGCTGCCACTTCATCCGCATTCAGCTCCACAACCGTCTCCGATCCGGCGCTGTAGCTGCCGTTTGCCTGTTCTGCAAAGAATCCTGAAAGATTCTGGGACGGATCATCGGTATAAACGGGCTGGCCGCTTTCCGAAACAGAAGAAACTACGGCAGAAGTGCGTGCTGTTGTCTGTTGGGACTCTGCGCCGCCGGTGCTGCCTAAGTCGTCCAGTTTCCAGACATACGTTGTCGTGCCTGTATGGGATGTAATTTTCATCCCGAGACGCAGCGCGGAAAGTGCCTGTGCATCGCTTCCCAGGTTTAATTCTGACTGGTTGAAATATACTCTGCACGGTGCGTTTTCGCATTTCAGATAGACGGTTCCGTGAATGACATCGGTGTCCACACGGCTGTCGGCACTCGCATACAGCACGGAAATTCCGTCCTGGTTCTGTGCGGTTGCGCGGTAAAAGTGGTCAAGGTCCGCCGTTGAAAGCGGCTTTAAGCTTTCCGGATTACCGCTCAGCACGAGATCGCACGTTTTTTCAAACGGACCGTCGGCACTCGCTGAAATCAGCAGAACGGTATCGCCTTTACTGATGGTACCGCCCGTCGGCGTAACGTTGGTGGAGGCCTGCCCGGTCAGGGTGAACCATGCATACGTGGTTCCCGTTGCAGCAAGAAGCAGCAGCAGAATCCCGGCAATGGCCCGCGCCAGCGAGCTTTTTAACTGTTTTTGTTCTGTTTCCACGCGGCACTCCTCTCTCTCGTTTTTAGTTCTGATCTGAAATTCCCGCAAAGGAAACCGCCAGATTTTTCAGCGTCTGACTGCCCAGATTTCCGGTGCAGTCCTCGTCGCAGCCTTCCAGCCAGATGTAGAGGTCAATCTGTACCGGTGTTCCCGGTTTTCCATCTGATGTGCCGGTTACGGTGCAGAGCTTTAACGATCCCTCTTTCTTTGTCACTTCACCGGTATCTTTATCATAAATACAGTAAGCTTCTTCCTTATAAGGCTGAAACGGTACGGTCGTTCCGTCCGTTTTTGTGCTGTCCAGAACGTAACCCTCTTCTCCGGTCGCCGTGTTGTACTCCGCCTGCGGATTCTTTTTGTCGCTGATTTCAAAGATATACTCATTTTCTGTCGGCTGATCCAGTCCGGCCTGGTGTATTACGAAACCTGCACGAATCGCTGATGAGATCGGATTGTTTTCATCGCTGTCCTCAAAGCCGATATCGGAAAGATAGATGTCGGTGGATTTTCCATTGCTCCGCAGGAACAGGCTGGTTTTATAATAATCGCTGTAGTCGCCTCTTCCAAACAGATTCGCCACCAGATTGGACTGGTTTTCCGTTCCGTTTGTGAAACCGAGCACTTTCTGAAAACCTCCGCTGATCCGATTCGTCGATACCGGATTGAGCTGGCCGGAAAAGCTGTCCAATACGGCCGCAGAACCGTAAACGCCGTCGTAGGCATTGCTGATCTGCAGATTGATTCCTGCTCCGGCCGCCATACGCACTTTCGTTGTATGACGTCCCGTGTTGTACACGTACCAGGCATATGTGGAAACGACAACCGCACCCAGCGTAAGAAGCACTCCGACCGCTCCCGCTGTGAAACGGTATCTGAGGCTTTTTTTATTTGTCTGATTTTTTTCTGCCTCCATAAAACCTCTGAATGCTCACCTCCCTGGTATTTTGATTTCTTAACTATTACAAATATGCGTAAAAATTCATTTTTATATTACCACGAAATTTTTTACTTTGCAATGCACATACCTTTTCAGACGCTGATTTTCTTATTTCCTTTTTCAGAAAATTGCAACAAAAGGGGCGCACCTGAAAATTTCTTTTCAAATGCGCCCTTTCGCTTTCTTTTCTTCTGTTTTTCTGTCAGATCAATCCGTAATACTCCATCGCCTTCGCCACGCCGTCCTGCTCGACGGTGTCGGTTACGTACTCGGTGTACGGATCCAGAATCTCGTCATGCTTTCCAAGCGCAATCGTGTGTGCGCCGCACTGGAACATGGCCAAGTCGTTGCTGCTGTCGCCGAAGACGTAGGCATCTTCCTTCGTCAGGCCGTATTGCTTCAGTACATACTCTACCGCGGTTCCCTTGCTGTATCCGAGCGGGACCAGCTCGTAGAAACCGCCGCGGCGGTCCATGATGTCAAACTCCTGCTCAAATTCGCGGTACATGCGATCTACGTCGGACTGCGTGTCGGTTACGATACATAATTTGTCGTAGATAATGCCTTTCGTCTCTGCCGTCTCCGCAAGGCCGACACCGACGGCTGCAAAATGCGCACGGGTCTGCTCGAGATCTTTGAAACGGGATGGCTCAGCTGTGAAATAAACGTTGTCCGTGCCTTCCAGGACCATACCGGCATTACACTCTTTTAAAATCACCGGGATTTCCTCACATCGCTTTCCGGAAATGGTGTGATGCATCAGAATCTCATCGCCCTGGCGCAGATAGGTACCGCAGCCGCACAGAAATCCGGAAAACGGAAGCTTTTTCAGCTCCTCGGGCAGCTCCGACCAGGTGCGGCCGGTATTAATAAACGTAAGATTTCCTTTTTCCGCTGTCTTTTTCAATGCATCGAGCGCGCTCTGCGGAATTTCTTTTGTAATCTCACTCAGTAACGTTCCATCAATATCAAAAAATAATGCTTTCACAAAAATTTCCTCCTCGTGTACTCTTTTCCTATCGGTCTGAAAAATTCGTGACTAAATTCGTGACCAGATATTTTTTCCTGTTCTCTTTCTGACATACGAAAAAATGCCGAAGCTCTTGATTGTCAAGGCTTTCGGCATTTTCATTCCAGTCGAAGCGACGGGATTCGAACCCACGACCTCTGCGTCCCGAACGCAGCGCTCTACCAAACTGAGCCACGCTTCGATTTTATTTGTTTTCTGAACTCTCGTCCGTCAACAATAGCTATTATATATGATGTCTATAGGAATGTCAACACCTTTTTTGAAATTTTTTTAATTTTTTTTATTATTGCTTCAAAAGGTACATTTTACACGGGTTTGCGGCTTTTTTGGTGTTCTTTTAGAATGACAGTTTCTGAGAAAGTCAAAAAAAGAGATATGCCGGAAGTTCTGTTCCGGCATATCTCTTATCTTTGTTTCTCAACTCAGCTGATATACATCTGCATACTGCACGCCGAAGCTCAGCGCCTCGGAATGGCTACTGCAGAAGATGTCTACGTGGCCGTAAGCGGTTCCGCGGTCTTCTACCGTGTAAACCTGGCCGTTGATCAGCAGTTTTGTGCCAAATGGTACACCGCCCATGGCGATCGTTCTGCCGGCGGTCGGTGTGGTTCCGCTTGCGGTGGATCCTCCGGACCACTGTCCGGTACAGATGGAACAGGAGCAATAGCCTGTCAGTTTAAATCTTCCAAGGTATGTTCCGCTGGAGGAGCTGCCGGAAGTATCTGACGCGGATGGACTCTCCGTTGTCGTGGAGGATGTGCTGCTGTCCGAAGAACTGCTTCCGGAGCTGCTGCTTGTATCGGTATCTGCTTTCGCTGCGGCATTTGCTGCTTCTGCGGCTGCGACTCTTGCGGCCTCTGCCTCAGCTGCCTGTTTTCTGGCGGCCTCTGCCTCAGCTTCTGCGGCAGCCTGCTGTGCGGCGGCGGCAGCGGCAGCTTCCTCTTCTGCTTTCTTCTGCGCTGCAATCTCCTCTTCTTTCGCCTGACGGATCAGGTCGTTGATTGCATCTGCTTTGCTGTTGATTTCATCTACCAGTGCACTCTCGCTGGATTTTGCATCGTCCAGCTCTGCGGAGTAAGTGCGGAGTTCCTGATAAGCTGCTGCGTACAGCTCCTGGATGGCTTCCTGCTGATCGCTGCTCTGCTGCTGCAGTTCTACGATCGCTGCCTGCTCTTCCTGCACCTGGGTTTCTTTTTCTTTTACCTGGTCTACCGTGTCCTCATACTCCTGCATGAGATCGCGGTCGAAATCGGAAATTTTCTGTATGTATTCTGCCCGGCTGATCAGCTCTGAAATGCTTTTGGAAGAAAAGAGCATTGCCATGTATCCGTTTCCGGAGGAATTTTCATACATATACTGGATACGGAGCTTCATCGCCTCGTACTGCTCTTCTTCTTTTGCTTTTGCATCTTCCAGATCTGCCTGAATCTGTACCAGTTCATTCTGCTTCGCATCATACTGATCCTGAAGCTCCTGCAGACGGTTCTGCAGATCGTCCAGCTGCTGGTTCAGTTCGGAAAGATATTCTTCTGATTGTCCCTTTTTGGAATTGAGTTCGTCAATCCTGCTCTGTATGCTGTCAAGCTGAGACTGTGCGGCAGCCTGTTCTGCCTGAGCATTTGAAATTTTCTCCTTTGTACTGGCACCATAGCATGGCAGAACGGTTGCTGCCGTAAGCACTGTGGCCAAAACCAGGCTGAATAATTTCTTTTTTTTCATGTCGTACACCTCATACTTATTACGTTCTGTTGCTGATTGTCACTCCAAGTTACTGCGGAAAATGGGTCTTTTTTCCCGCCGTACTTTGCCATTATAACACAAGTATGTCTGAAATGAAAGTCTTTTTTAATTTCTGTTAATAATTTTGTAATATTTCGACATTTTTCCTGCAAAAACTGGCATGATTTTTCTACTTTCTCCATCCAACAGGGTACTTATTTTTCAAGGTTCCATTGACCAGTTTGCCCCATCCAAGGCCGAATCCATCGACGCAGACCAGCTTCCAGCCCGACGGCGATGCGGTCTCTCCCGGCTCTACGGAAATTGTCTCACCGTGGAGATATTTTTCGGTACGCTCGTCATCTGCCTTTAAATTCATGTAATCTTTGAACTTGTCCGCGGAGAGTGTCACGGCAAACGGCTGTGACGGCTCGAAACGGTCTTTTTTCAGTTCACCGAGATACAGACCGTTCCGCAGGAAATGAAGATTCCGCACGCCATCCGGCAGGGACGGGGAATGGTATACTTTTCCGGCGCGGACTTCCAGTTCCTCCACCGGGATCGGTGCTGTCATCCGGGACAGGAAATCGGAAAGGATCTGTTTTTCTGCTTTCGACGGACCCGGTGCTTCCGTTCCGCGGTCTTTTTTCCGGTTTTTCTGTTTTTTGTTTTTCTTTTCGATCGGTTTTTCTTCTGTCTCATAAGGAATGGCTTCGCCTTTTTTGCGGAACAGGGCAAGGTAATGGCCCTCGCCGTTCATTTTATGCGGCCAGATGCGCACGGTCTTTTCGATCTCCGGATCGCCGTTTCCCCAGGCAGGATTGCCTTTTGAAAAACCTTCGTAGCCTTCCATCTCGATCAGTTCCATTTCCGGGAAGTTTTCCAGAAGAAAAGAAACGGTTCCCTCGTCCTCCTGCGGTGCGAAGGTACACGTCGAATACATCATGAGGCCGCCCGGACGCAGCATTTTTACGGCATTCGAGGTGATCTCGCGCTGCAGCTCCGCAAAGAAATCCGGCCGCTCCGGGGTCCAGGTGCCGATGACTGCCTCGTCTTTCCGGAACATGCCCTCGCCGGAGCACGGTGCATCCACGAGGATTTTATCGAAGAAGCCCGGGAAGACGTCTGCAAGGCCTGCCGGTGTCTCATTGGTGACAAGCACGTTTTCGCTTCCGAACAGCTCCAGATTACGCAGCAGTGCTTTGGCGCGGGCGTTGCTGATGTCATTGGCGACGAGAAGGCCGGTTCCTTTCAGGCGCGCATTCAGCTCGGTTGCCTTGCCGCCAGGTGCGGCGCAGAGATCGAGCACCCGCTCACCCGGTTCGATCGGGAGGCGGGACGCCGGGGTCATGGCGCTTGGCTCCTGCAGATAGAAGACGCCTGCCGCATACAGCGGAGACTGGCCCATACGCATGCCGTCCGGCACGAAATAGCCGTTTGGAATCCACGGAATTTTCTTCCACGTTCCCGGAACAAGCGGCGGGAAATCTTCGGTCCGGCATTTTTTTGTATTCACACGCAGCCCGGCTGTGCGGGGTGCGTCGTAGGAAGTTAAAAATGCATCAAATTCATCGCCCAGCATGTCCTGCATGCGAGTCAGAAATTCCTGTGGTAACTGCGCCATGTATTGTCTCTCCTTTTTATTTTGCTTTGTTGTGCATCGGTCCCTTTTCGTGAACTGGCGATGCTTTTTCTGTCTTTGTTTCTTTTGTTTTGCATCTATTTCATAATTTCTCACAGAAAAAGAGACAGCTTTTTCGATTTTTCAATCTTTTTGCTGTCTCTTTTTTGCATAGCGGAGAAGAAGGGATTTGAACCCTTGCGCCGTTTCCGACCTACTGGTGTTCGAAGCCAGACCCTTCAGCCTCTTGGGTACTTCTCCGTATTTTGTCAAATACATCATATATTATAGTGCTTTTTTCGGGATTCGTCAATGATTTTTTCGATGGTTTCTGCTGGAAATGCGGGGATTGTATTTTTTT
>OLGM01001233.1_pt1 | contig 12220 bp, 13 predicted proteins | sample 1606001 | NCBI WGS metagenome assembly OLGM01 (sample SAMN03283294) | human gut metagenome | biome: human-associated habitat; material: feces | host: Homo sapiens | place: Peru | collected 2012
AAATCATGTTCTTACGCAGCCTGACAGCAAGTGTCTGGCTGCTGTGTGAACTGTAACTTATAAACTACTTTTTAGTGTACACGATACCGGAAGTATTTTCAAGACAGTATTGCATAAGTTTTACCCGGCTAAACCATTATAAGATTTTATTTACTGCAGATACCAGCGCATCTATAGAACTCTGGATAATATCGTCCTTGATACCGACGCCCCAGTACATCTTATCCGCATGCTGGATGCCTACGAAAGCGGCTGCCTTGGATGAGGATCCCATGGAAATTGCATGCTCTTCGTATACGGAAAGCACATAAGCAATACCAAACCTCTGCTTCAATGCTTTGCTGACTGCATCCAGACGTCCATTACCGGAGGCCTTGACGGTTTCTGTTCCATCCGCAGTCTTAATGGTAACCGCAGCTTCAATGTCACCCGGTTTTTGTACGAAATGGCATTCCGGGATATCGAACCTGTCACGTACCGTAACATAATGGGACTCAAAGATTCCGAAGATATCAGCCGGCGTCAGCTCACTGTGCTTCTCATCGGAAATACCCTTAATAAGATAGCCAACCTCTTCTCTCATATCCTGCGGCAGGGCAATACCAAAGTTCTGCTTTAAGATAAATGCAACGCCACCCTTACCGGACTGGCTGTTGATACGGATGACATCGGATTCGTATTCACGTCCGAGATCCTTCGGATCAACCGGCAGATACGGAACAGTCCACTTGTCTCCACTCTTTCCTTCCTCCCACCATGCCATTCCTTTGGAAATCGCATCCTGATGGGATCCGGAGAAGGCGGTGAATACCAGATCTCCGGCATAGGGAGTACGTTCATGCACATGCATACCGGTCAGACGTTCATAGGTTTTACGGATCTTCATGATATCGCTGAAATCCAGTCCGGATTCCACACCGTGAATGGTCATATTCATTGCAACCGTTACGATATCCACATTACCGGTTCTTTCGCCGTTTCCAAACAGAGTTCCTTCCACACGGTCTGCACCTGCCAGAACACCAAACTCGGCATCGGAGATGCCGCAGCCTCTGTCGTTATGAGGATGAACGCTCAATACCACGCCATCACGATATTTGAGGTTCTTATGCATATATTCCACCTGTGTTGCAAACACATGCGGCATCGCATTCTGTACCGTTGTCGGAAGATTTACAATCACCTTGTGCTCCGGGACCGGCTGCCATACATCCAGAACGGCATTACATACCTCCAGGGCATATTCCATTTCCGTTCCGTGGAAGCTTTCAGGGCTGTATTCAAAGGAGAAGCTTCCATCGGTATGATCTGCAATATCCTTCAACAGCTTCGCACCGTCTATGGCAATCTGCTTTACTTCTTCTCTGGACTTCTTAAACACCTGCTCCCGCTGTGCCAGGGATGTGGAATTGTACAGATGTACAATCGCATGAGGCGCCCCCTTTACTGCCTCAAAGGTCTTCTTAATGATGTGCTCTCTGGCCTGTGTCAATACCTGAATGGTAACATCATCCGGAATCATATTCTTCTCAATTAAAGCACGGACGAACTGGTACTCGGTGTCAGAAGCGGCAGGGAAGCCCACTTCAATTTCCTTGAATCCGATCTTTACCAGCATGGTGAAAAATTCCAGCTTTTCATCAAGACTCATCGGCTCAATCAATGCCTGATTCCCGTCACGCAGATCCACGCTGCACCAGATCGGCGCCTTTTCAATCGTGTCCTTCTTCACCCAGTCATAGGTCGGGGTTGGCGGTAAAAAGTACGTTTTTCCATATTTCTTTGCTGCATCCATGATTTGTTCTCCTTTTTTCTTATTTCGATTTATTTGTTTTGTTTTCTCCTTGTTGCAGACCCGCAGTTGCTTAATTCTTACTTGCAGCAGACTCGCAAATTCGTGCTTCGCACTCCACGCCCTGCTACGCATGGCATTTGCCCGTTGATGTGTGCAGGAAAAACAAATGTCTGTTACACAGCCGCTTGTTTTTCCTTTACACACATCAAAAAGTCCCTATGAAATCTCCCCCTCAGAGAGATTTCATAGAGACGTAAATTCAATCTACGCGGTACCACTCTACTTCACGATTCCTCGTGCACTCATCAGCACTAACATGCCTGCTCCTTTCTACGGCGGAGACTCCGTCCGAACCTACACAGAAGCTTCTGCCCGATTAACTGGTCGTGCTTCCTTCAGCCGGCTGCTCAAAGGTGAGTTCCTAATTCACTTCTGACTGCCTCGCACCACCCGGCAGTTCTCTGCTTTCCAGATCCTTACTACTATTCCTTATCATCGCATTTATGCGCTATTCAGTTACCAGTCAATCATAACATATGCCCCATGAAGTTGCAAGTGCTTTTGTCATAAAAGTGCTGTTTATGCTGTTTATGGCATATCGTAATCGCTATGACACCTCCGTCACCGTAAGGACTCCTTCGTTCACCACAAACGAAATATTCTGTCCGGCAAATCTCAGTCCATACTGTCTTTTCTCGTCCCTGTGATACGATGGGCGCGGATCCTGGGAAAGGAGCTTTCGCAGTGCTTCCTGCCGGTCCGCCGGAATCCGGTCAAGAAATTCCTTCGGAATTACAACCTCCACATGATAATCCTTCGCTTCTCCTGCAAATCCATCCAACGCATCCGGATGACAGTCTGCATAGGGCAGATACGGTTTGATATCATAGATCGGTGTCTGATCCCGCAAATCTACGCCGGAAACCTCAAGCACCGGTCCTTCTACCGTTTCCGTAACCGCATCCAGATGTACCGAGGATAAGCCTATGGGATTTGGCCGGAAGGGTGATCTCGTTGCAAAAACTCCCACTCTGGTATTTCCACCGAGCCTCGGCGGACGCACGGTTGCATTGAAATGTGACCGGTCCACTCCCTGAAACTCCCACAGAAGCCAGATGTAATTGAAGCCTTCGAGCCCCTTAACGGCATCCATGGAACGATATTCCGGTTCAAATATAATTTTCCCCTTCAGCTCCTTCACAAGACCGCTCTGCCTTGGGATGCCGAATTTTTCCGGGAGATCTGTATGAATATATGCGATTGGTTTCATCTGCCCCTCTCCTGTCCGTTTCCATTCAGATCTCGATCTCACCTTCAAATACCGTCGTTGCAGGACCGGTCATATATACAACATTTTCTTCTCTGTCCCAGAAGATTTCCAGGTTACCGCCCAACAGCTCTACCGTAATGTCATCTTCCGTCAGTCCGTTTAAGATACTGGCAACCGTAACGGCACAGGCACCGGTTCCGCAGGCAAGCGTTTCACCGGTTCCGCGCTCCCACACACGCATCTGTACCCGCTCCCTGTCAAGAACCTTTACAAATTCCGTATTGACTCTCCGCGGGAAACGCTCGTGATGTTCAAATAACGGTCCGATCTTCGCCATTGTCTCATCATCAATCATCTCGTCCACATAGACAATTGCATGCGGATTTCCCATGGAAACGCAGGTCATGCGGTATTCCCTTCCATCGACTGCGATCGGTGTGTCAACTACAGGAGACTGACTGGCCACAACCGGAATTTCTGCGGCTTCAAGAACCGGAGAGCCCATATTGACACGCACCTTTGCAACCTTTCCGTCATCAACGGTCAGCTCCAGATATTTGATCTTCCCACAGCTCACAATCGACAGGGAGGTTTTCCGGGTAAGGCCATGGTCGTACACATACTTTCCGACACAGCGGATTCCGTTTCCGCACATCTCGGAACGGCTTCCATCCATGTTGTACATTTCCATCTCGAAGTCTGCCACATCACTTGGATTAATGAAAATCACACCGTCCCCGCCGATTCCAAAATGACGGTCACTCAAAAACTTTACAACCTCACTTTTACGTTCTGCAGGGATGATCTCCCGTGCGCCGTCCACATAAATATAATCATTGCCGCAGCCATGCATTTTTGTGAATTTCATTGCATAAATCTCCCTTCTTAAAATACTATAGTAAAAAAGATATCTTAAAGGATTTCCCATGAGTGCCAAAACCAAAATCATCGTACTTCGTATGAAAGAATTAATTTATACCGGTATCTTTATTGCGCTGGGTCTTCTGCTCATCATTCTCCTCATCGTTGTTTTTTCACCGAAAAAGAGCGAAGAAGCCGCTTCTCCCACACAGGAGCCTACTTATGTACCAGGTATTTATACAACCTCTCTGATGCTCAATGACCGCACTGTCGATATTGCTGTAACCGTAGATGAGAATAATATCAATGACATCCGGATGGTAAACCTGGATGAAGCCGTGACCACCATGTTTCCTCTGCTCGAACCGGCCTTTGATGATCTGGCAAATCAGATCGTGCGCAACCAGTCCGTCAGTGATATTGCCTATTCGGATGACAATAAATATACCTCGCTGGTATTACTGGATGCGATTAAAACCTCGCTTGGCAAGGCAAAAACCGGGGTGCACTAAGCTCAATCTGCGCCTCCGGCTTGCTTTCACTAAGTGCTCTACAAGCATAAGACAACAGTACCACCTACTGTTGTCTTTTCTATTCCCTGTCCTATCTGGCTTTCCTTAATAAGCCCTTCAGCTCCTCTACGGAAAACTTATAGGCTGTATTACAGAAATGACAGTTAACTTCAATTTCCTGTCCGTCATCAATCATATCCTGAATGTCCTTCTTCCCGATACTGATGATTGCTTTCTCTACCCGGTGCTTGCTGCAATCACAACGGAATTCACAGGGACTCTGTTCCGTGATCACCGGATCCATCCCGGCAAGCAGCATCTGCAGCATTTCTTCCGGTGTCTTTCCCTCATCGAGAACCTTTGTTACTGTGGAAAACTCTGCCAGATTTTCTTCCAGCTGCCCAATCACCGCTTCCTCGGTAAAGGGCATCAGCTGGATGATAAATCCGCCCGCCTGCTTCACGGTATTGTCCTTTTCCATCAGAACACCGAGTCCGACGCTGGACGGCACCTGCTCCGATGTTGCAAAATAATAAGTAAGGTCTTCCGCAATCTCTCCGGATTGAAGCTCGGTCTGTCCGACATACGGCTCCTTTAATCCCATATCCTTAATGACGCGTAAAAACCCATTGCCGATAGCTCCTCCGACATCAAGCTTCCCGGCAAGGCTCGGAGGCAGCATGATCTGCGGTTCAATGGCATAGCCCTTTACATGACCTTTGGAATCTGCGGTCACAGTCATTCCCTTTAACGGACCATCACCGCTGATCTGCAGGGTCAGCAGATCAGCCTCTCCCTTCAGCATCTTTCCCATCATCACCGCTCCCGTCATCAGGCGTCCCAATGCTGCGGTTACCACCGGGCTTGTATTATGAACCTGTCTTGCATGTTCCGTTAAATCCCTTGTTGTTGCAGCAAAAGCCCGGATCTGGGCATCTGCCGCCGTGGCTCTTACAATATAATCCATTCTTCTGCCTCTCTTTACTGTTCACGGATACCTCTGTGTGAACCATCATTGTTTTCCGTGCTCCCTTGCAATCACATAGATACGCTCGCTGGTTTCTGTCGGAGCCTCATGTGTCTTCTCATCCAGGGCTGTCACAAAGATAAGCCCCGCCTTTTCAAGGAAGGTCTTCATTTCCTCCAGGGTATACCCTCGCTGATAATGGGTCTCCGTAAACCTGCGGTACAGATCGTCCTCCTGACGCTCAAACACTGTTACATCGTATTCGTTGATATGATCCTCACAGCTATAGAAATTCTCCCAGATAAAGCTGCAATCCTCACGGTTTTCGGCAATCGTGGTATCACCGATCACCTCTTCATATTTATAAATCGTATTAAAATCAAAGATAAAAATCCCACCGGGGAACAGGTAATTGTTCACCAGATGGAAGGTCTGAAGCACATCCTCATCCATCAGCAGATAATTCAGGGAATCACAGACACTGACAACGGTTCCGACCGTACTGTACAGATCCAGCTCCCGCATATCCTGACACAGATACAGAATATCACTCCGGGTCTCAAACTTCTTATCCAGGGCGATCTGCAGCATCTCTTCAGAGCTGTCCACCCCAATCATGTCATAGCCCTTTTCATATAAAAGCTCAGTGATCGTTCCGGTGCCGCAGCCCAGATCCAGTACCAGATTCCGTTCTGAAATCAAGGCATCCTCGGTCACTCCGGGTTCTTCCTGCACCTCTTCAAATTCCTGTACCTCTCCGGATTCCGGTACTTCTTCAAGTTCCTGTATATATCCGGATTCCGGCGCCTCTTCAAGTTCCTGCACTTCTCCCGGTTCACGTACCGGACGGCTCACGCCGTAAGCTTCAATCAATGAAGCAAGAAAATCTGCCCATTCTTCATACGGGACATCTCCCATAAAGGTATCATAAACTTCCGCAAAATCCGTATATGCTTCCATTACAATACTCCCTTCTCTTTAGCCAAGCAGTGCCCCCGCTGCTCCAAAGACGCCCATGCTGGCTGCCATCATAATTACACCGGCAAGCAGTACACCAAGCATTACGGCAATCACACTGTCCTTAAACTTCATATCCAGAAGGCTGGCTGCCAGTGTTCCGGTCCATGCACCGGTTCCCGGTAACGGAATCCCTACGAAAAGCATCAATGCCACAAAGAGTCCGCGGCCTGCCTTCTCCTGCAGCTTTTCTCCGCCCTTCTTCCCCTTTTCCAGACAGAAGGTAAAGAATTTGCCAATGACCGGCTTATCTGCTCCCCATTCTAAGATCTTACGTGCAAACAGATAAATAAACGGAACCGGTAGCATATTTCCAATAATCGAAACCACATAAGAGGTCCAGATCGGCAGCCCCATTCCCTGTGAAATCGGAATAGCACCACGAAGCTCAATTAACGGAACCATAGATACAAAAAAAACAATCAGATATTTCTTTAACATAACATTCTCCTTAACAATCTTCAGACAAATTTTCAATATTTTTCAAGTGACTCTGTTTTAACCAAGAATCTCCGCTAACGCTTCACACAGCTTCTCCATCTGCTCCGGCGTTCCGATCGTAATTCGTAAATAGTTTTCGATACGCGGCTTGTTCCAGTGGCGCACATAAATCTTCCTCTTACGCAGTTCATCAAAAATCTGCTGTGCCGGAACCTTTTCATGCGCTGCAAACAGGAAATTACTCTTCGAATCCGTGAACGTGAATCCGAGATTCTTTAACTGAACCTTCGTCCATTCTCTCGTTTCAATGATCTTCCGGACGGTATTTTCAAAATATTCCCTGTCCTTCACTGCTTCCACGCCAAGCTCAATTGCCGGCAGGTTCATCGTGTAGGAATTATAGGAAAACTTCACGTCCTTCAGATACCCGATCAGCTTCTCATTGGCAATCGCAAAACCGATCCGCATACCGGCCATGGCGCGTGACTTGGAAAAGGTCTGTACTACCAAGAGATTATCGTATTTACGAATGAGCGGCAGCATACTCTCTGCCCCGAAATCCACATATGCTTCATCGATAATGACTACCGAACCCGGATTCCCTGCCACAATTTCCTCTAATACACTGCAGTCCTCAAAGATCGCCGTCGGTGCATTGGGATTTGGAATAATGATTCCCCCATTCGGGCGGAAATAATCTTCCTTGCGGATCCGGAATGCTTCATCCAATGCACAGGTTTCATACGGAATCTTAAAAAGCTCTGCCCAGACATCATAAAAGGAATAGGTAATATCCGGGAACAGAATCGGCTTAGCACTGTTAAAGAAGGTCATAAATGCCATTCCCAGCACATCATCCGAGCCGACTCCGACAAACACCTCGGATTCTTTTACCTTATAATAGTCGGCAATCGCCGCAACGAGCTCTGCCGCATCCATATTCGGATATAACCGCAGCCTGTCCACGCACAGCTCCTTTGCCCGCTTCTCTACTCCCGGTGCCGGAGGATATGGGCATTCATTGGTGTTTAACTTAATCACATCCGTATCCTTTGGCTGCTCGCCTGCGACATACGGAACTACTTTTCGTACATTTTCTTCCCAGCTCATGTTGTTCCCCATTCGTAACTGTATTGTTATCCTTATTCTGATTTATGTAGTGTAACTATTCCGTACTCCATTCGCAAAACCGCTGCTGATGCAGCTTAAGTTTTACTCATGTAACGCACTTATGGTATCATCTATCCCGGCTCTATGCAAGATAATTCCTTCTGATAATAAGCCTCCTGCTCACTCATGGATAATGCATGATAGCACGCAATGAGTCCTTCCAGAGGAATTTCCCTCTGATAACGGATGTTCAGAATACTCTGCTGCTCATAGGCGGCATTATAAAACCACAAAATCGCTTCCTCATAATCCTGCCGATTCTGATAATACTCTCCCAGAATACAGCAGACCTCACTGCTGGCCTCGCTGGCGGCATCCTTCATTGCATACTGGTACATCGTAAGTGCATCCCCTGCTTCAAAGCAGCTCCGCACCACGACCGCAAGCGCCGTCTTCAACCGGTCCGCATCTGTTTCGCTGTCTTTCACAATCGAAATAAAATAATCCTTTGCATGGATTAACTGTTCTTTCGTTCCGGCCACGAACAGTTCCCTTGCATAAAAATCAGACAGTCTCTTTGAAAGTACCTCTCCGCGGGCAAGGAGCTGTTCAAAAATTGCAATGTCACGGTCTCCATGGTTGTGCTCCGGCTTATGGGTAATCTCGATCTCGCTGTCATAAACCACCGGAAGGAGCCGCACTGTTTCATGAACCGGCTCGGTCCACACAAAATTCCGAAGCCGCTTAAACAACTTGGGACGGAGCTCCCTGTCAAAATTATAGACTGTGCCGTTTGCAAGCTGGTTTCCATAGTACATCTGCACAATTTCCACCTCCGGCATCAGATTTTCCTTTAAAAGCCGGAATTTCTCATGGTTCTCTTCATCAAGCACCTCATCGGCATCGGCAGAATAGATATAATCACAGGCAGCTTTTTCAAAAGCAAAATTCCTTGCCTTTGAGAAATCGTCACACCAGGCAAAATCATAAATCCGGTCGGTATACTTTCCTGCAATCTCCTTCGTCCGGTCTGTCGATCCGGTATCCACGATAATAATCTCATCCATGAGATCGAAGATGGAAGCAAGACACCGGTCCAATACCTTCTCTTCATTTTTGACAATCATACATAAACTGATCCGAATCATGGCTTCCTCTTTTCAAAGAAGCCGATACACAGGTACATCTGTCTGTATTTCCGATGTACTGCATACCGGCTTGATCTTTCTTAAACTGTAACTATCCGGAATAGTCCCTTCCGCTTACAGCACCTTGGATAAGAAATCCTGCAGACGCTGGCACTGCGGATTGTTAAAGATTTCGGAAGGTGTATTTTCTTCCATAATAATTCCTTCATCCATAAATAACACCTTCGTTCCGACCTCTCTTGCAAATCCCATTTCATGGGTAACAACCACCATCGTCATACCGGAATCTGCAAGCTCCTTCATAACGGCAAGAACCTCACCTACCATCTCCGGATCGAGTGCGGAGGTCGGCTCATCAAACAGCATTACCCTTGGATTCATGGCAAGGGAGCGGACAATCGCAATACGCTGCTTCTGTCCACCGGATAACTGACTCGGGAAGGAATCTGCCTTCTCTTTCAGACCGACACGCTCTAAGAGCTTCAATGCATTCTCACTGGCTTCCTCCCTGCTCTGCAACTTCAGCTTCACAGGTGCAAGGGTAATATTATCCATAATGGAAAGGTTATTAAAAAGGTTAAAGTTCTGGAATACCATTCCCATATGCTGACGCACGTGATTAATGTTCACCTTATCACTTGTAATCAGCTGTCCATCGAACCAGATCTCACCGCTTGTCGGTGTTTCCAGTAAATTGAGGCATCTGAGGAACGTACTTTTACCGGAGCCGGAGGGACCGATAATAACGATCTTTTCTCCCTGATGTACATGATAATTCACGCCACGAAGTACGTGGTTATTGTCAAACTTTTTATGAAGATCCTTAACGATTATCACTCTTACGCAGCCTCCTCTCCAATACGCCCAGCAGAATGGTTAAAATCTTGATAATCACAAAATAAATCACTGCTGCACCAATCAATGGCATAAATGCTTCGTAGGTTCTCGAAGAAATCTGGTTTGCAGCTCTGGTAAGATCTGTCAGGCTCACGTAACCGACAATCGCAGTCTCCTTTAACAGCACGATAAATTCATTACCAATCGGAGGAAGCACATTCTTGATTGCCTGTGGAATGACTATATAGATCATGGTCTGTGCCTTGGATAAACCAAGTGATCTGCCGGCTTCCGTCTGTCCCTTGTCTACCGCAAGGATTCCGGCACGGACAATCTCTGCCACATAAGCGCCGCTGTTGATACCAAAGGAAAGAACTGCAACAAGTACACCGTTCTTACAGCTCTTCATAATGATGAACCACATAATTAACAGCTGCAGTACCGACGGTGTTCCACGGATCACGTCAATATAGCAGTTCGCGATAAAGGACCAGATGGTTCCCTTTCCTTTCTTTCCGGTGGAAAGCTTCATCAGTGCAATCACCGTTCCAATTACCAGTCCGAGGATTGCGGCAAAAAACGCAACCTTCAGTGTCACTCCCAGTCCGGCAAAATATAATTTCCACCGGTCTTCTGCAAGGAATGCTTTATAAAAGCTTCCTTCTACCTTGTTCAACCATTCCAACATCTGTGCTTAACCCTTCCTGTTTGACTATGTGTGTATGTGCTCTACATGAAAAGAGGATAGCATAATATGCTATCCTCTTTGATATGCTATACGCTATATTGAATATTAACACAAAAATGATTATTCTTCAATATATGTCTTTACCAGTTCATCAAAAGTTCCATCTGCCTTTAATTCTTCAATAGCCTTGTTGATGGCATCTACTAAAGCGGTATCTCCCTTGGGAACTGCAATTGCATAATATTCCGGTTCGAACTCAAACTGTGCACCGTCTACTGCTGTGATCTTGGAACCGTCATCCTGGAACTTGCTTTCGAATACGAGTGCCGGATTCTTGTCAATGATGACACAGTCTACTCTTCCGTTGATCAGATCGTTTACCGCATCCACACCCTTGTTATAGGTATTCACTGTAGATCCTTCGATATCGGATGCAATGAAGTCACCTGTTGTTCCAAGCTGGACACCGATGGTCTTGTTCTTCAGATCCTCTGCAGTTGCGATCTCGCTTCCCTCAGGAAGAAGAACATACTGAACTGCTTCATAGTAAGGCTCGGAGAAATCAACTGCTTCTTTTCTTTCATCGGTTATGGTCATACCTGCAATTGCAACATCAATCTTGTTACCGATAGAGGATACTAAGGATGCGAACTCCATGTTGTCTACCTGAACGTCTACGCCAAGCTTCTCACCGATTGCCTTGATTAAAGCGATATCGAAACCATCTGCTTCTCCGTCATCCCCAACGTACTCAAACGGAGGGAACTCTGCGTTCGTACCTGCGGTAAGCACACCATCTGCAAGTGCTTCGGAAACAGCGGCTTCTGCGTCAGCGGTTTCTTCTGCTGCATCTGCAGCTTCTGCAGTTTCTTCTACTGCTGCATCGTCTGTTGTGGTATCAGCTTCTGCTTCAGTAGTTTCTGCTGTGGTGTCTGTGGCTTAGCTGGTGATATCATATCACTTGTAAGTACTGTTGTATTAGCTTCGCTATCATCCTCAATAGGCTTCATATCCGCAGCACTTGTTTTTTCATCAGGCTTTGATAAAGGTGCTCCACACTTTGCACAGAAAGCTGCACCTTCCTTGTTTTCAAAACTGCATGATTTACAAATCATTTCCTTACCTCCATGTCATTACACACATATCAATGTCTGTTTTAATCATAATAATATATATTAAATATACTTCAATTTTCTGTATTGTCAAGTTATATTTATACATAAGTATTTCAGTCAATGTTTTAATAGCTGGCATTGGGTAACAGATGTTTGCTAACAAACATTTTTCACCTGCATTTTTCAACAATTATATCAACTATATATTCCTTAACGCTTCAAACACACCATATACATCCAATGCGCCATATCCCCATGCACGATTAGGGTATTCTGTATCAGATACTCTCTGAACTCCTCTTATAATAAGCTGTCTTATCTGCTCCGTATTTATGTAAGGACTGTTCCCCTTTACTAATCCCCACTCTAGTATAAGTGCAGCTGCCCCGGCTGTCACAGCAGATGCAACACTTGTTCCGCTTCTTCTTGTAAATAATTCTCTCTCTCCCCCCGTTGCAA
>OLGM01001239.1_pt1 | contig 12107 bp, 11 predicted proteins | sample 1606001 | NCBI WGS metagenome assembly OLGM01 (sample SAMN03283294) | human gut metagenome | biome: human-associated habitat; material: feces | host: Homo sapiens | place: Peru | collected 2012
TACGATAAGCTTCATTTCATGGATACATTCGAAGTATGCGTTTCTCGGATCATAACCAGCTTCGCAAAGTGTTTCGAAACCAGCCTGCATTAATGCACATACACCACCGCAGAGAACAGCCTGCTCACCAAAGAGGTCTGTTTCGGTTTCGGTACGGAATGTGGTTTCCAGAACACCTGCTCTTGCTCCACCGATAGCAAGTGCATAAGCAAGTGCCATATCAAGTGCCTTACCGGTAGCATCCTGATGTACAGCAACCAGACAGGGAACACCCTTTCCAGCCTGATACTCGCTGCGGACAGTATGTCCAGGTCCCTTAGGTGCGATCATGGTAACGTCTACAAACTTAGGCGGTACAATCTGGTTAAAGTGGATGTTGAAGCCGTGTGCAAACATCAGCATATTGCCTTCTTCCAGATTCGGTTCGATATCTTTCTTGTACATAGCAGCCTGTAATTCATCATTAATAAGGATCATGATAATATCTGCTTTTTTAGCAGCTTCTGCTGCTGTATATACTTCAAATCCCTGTGCTTCTGCCTTTGCCCAGGATTTGGAGCCTTCATAAAGACCAATAATGACATGGCATCCTGATTCCTTTGCGTTTAATGCATGTGCATGTCCCTGACTGCCATAGCCGATAATCGCAATTGTTTTTCCTTCCAGTAAAGAGAGATTACAATCTTCCTGATAATAAATATTTGCCATTTCAATGACTCCTTTCGCTGAGGTTTCTCCTCTAAATTTATACCAAATCTGCAATGCAGAATTTTGGTTCCTTTGTTAATTCAGGTAGGTAACGTTCCCTGATCCTCTGCCAAGACCTGCAATACCTGTTCTTGCAAGCTCTAAGATCTCATAGCCGCTTAACAGATTTAAAAAGGCATCAATCTTCGCCTGACCACCGGTCATTTCAATAATCAGACTGTCAACTGCAACATCAATGATGTTGCCACGGAATGTATTCGTCAATAAAATCACTCCCTGACGCTGCTCTTCGTTCGCTCTTACCTTAATCAAGGCAAGCTCCCGGTAAACACTGATTTCCGGCTCCAATTCCTTAACGTCACGTACATCTTCAAGCTTTCCTACCTGCTTCTCAATCTGGGCAAGCGTTTCTGCATCACCGGAAGCCACAATCGTAATTCTGGTAATCCGTGCATCCGCGGTTACACCTGCGGTAATACTTTCAATATTATATCCTCTTCGGGAAAACAGACCGGAAATCCGGCTTAAAACACCCGAAGTATTATCTACTAATAACTGAAATACTTTCTTTTGCATGGGATCCTCCTGTTTCGAGATCCTTAATCGGATTTCTTTTGATTAATGCTAGTACAGATTCTACTACGTTGATGTGCAAAAGTCAACGGCAACTAATCGGTTTCTTTACATTTTTGTAAAGCCAGGGTTCCGGTACGTGCGACCTCTACAATGCTGATTCCTTTAAACATTTCCATAAAGGTTTCAATCTTTTCGGTAGTATCACACATCTGGATCATCATCGTATGCGGGGAAAAGTCTACAATATTGGCATTGTCAGTAATCTCACACATTTCTATGATATCACGGCGGTTGGATTTATTGTATTTCACCTTCATCAGGAGAAGCTCCCTGGAAATACTGCTTCCTTCATCAAAAGTCTTTACTTTAATTACATCGAGCTTCTTGTTTAACTGCTTCTCAATCTGTTCGATGGTTCGCTTGTCTCCGCTGCTGACAATCGTCATGCAGGAAACGTCCCGGTCCTGCGTTTCACCAACTGCAAGTGAATCAATGTTAAAGCATCTTCGGGAAAAAAGACCTGCAACCTTACACAGAACACCGGAATGGTTTTCAACTAAAACGGAATATATTCTTTTCATCTGCGCATCTCCTTTCCTACTTTACCAGATCCATGGGATCAATCAGACATTCCAATAATATGGATTCGTCCTTACTTAAGAACTCTCCAATCATCTGTTCTGCATGATCCATGTTCTCCAAACGTAAATACTTCATGCCAAAGGCAGGCGCTAACAGCTCAAGATCCGGGCTTCCGCTTAAGTCAACAACCGAATAATGATCCTGATAGGTGTAATGCTGATATTCTCTGACCATTCCAAGGTAATTGTTCTTTAATACAATGATCTTGACCGGTACCTGATACTGCCGCATGGTGGCAAGCTCCATCATCGACATCTGGAAGGAGCCGTCACCGCAGACGGCAATAACCTGACGCTTCTTATCGGCAAGCTTTGCTCCCAGCGCCGCCGGAATGGAATAGCCCATCGTACCCATACCACCGGAGGTTAAGAACTGCCCCTTCTTTACAATATGATAGCCGCAGGACCAGATCTGGTTCTGACCGACATCCGCCACATAAACAGCATCCTCATCCATCGCACGGCTCAGCATCTCAATAAACTTTGCAGGATCCACATAAGCCGGATTCGGATTCCGCTTCGGAACCATGGATACACGGTAATCGTTTAAAGTATCCAGCCAGTCCTTATGCTCCACATGGAGCTCCTGGGAAAGCAGATCCTTAAAAATATGCTTTGCATCACCGACAAGCGGGATTCCGGGACCTACATTCTTGCCAATTTCAGCCGGATCCACATCAATATGAATCAATACCTTATTCTCTGTAATCAGATCCGGCTGGCTGATCGCACGGTCTGCCACGCGGGCGCCTACCATGATAATCAGGTCTGCCTCATTCATTGCACGGTTGGCACACGGTTTCCCGTTATTTCCGACCATTCCGTAATAAAGCGGATGTTCTGTCGGCATCACACCAATTCCCATCATTGTGGAAACAACCGGAATGTCATGCTTCATGGCAAATTCCTGTAATTCTTCCTTGGCATCTGCCAAAAGGACTCCACCTCCCGCACAGATAATCGGACGTTTGCAATCCTCCAGTTCATGAATCACTTTTTTGATCTGTACCATATTGCCCTTCACGGTCGGCTTGTAGGTCCGCATGGACACACTTTCCGGATAGGCAAACTTCTTAAGCTCTGCATTCTGGACATCAATCGGAATATCAATCAGTACTGGACCCTTTCTTCCGGTGTTTGCAATATAAAAGGCTTCCTTCATAATTCTGGGAATATCAGAAACCTTCTTAACCAGATAGCTGTATTTGACAAAGGATTCTACTGCACCGGTAATGTCTGCCTCCTGGAACACATCGCTTCCCAATAAAGAAGAATTCACCTGTCCGGTAATGCATACTAACGGAATGCTGTCTGCAAACGCCGTAGCAACACCGGTGATCAGATTCGTTGCTCCCGGCCCTGAAGTCACGGCACAGACACCGACCTTTCCTGTGACACGTGCCAGACCGCTCGCCGCATGGGCAGCGTTCTGTTCGGTACGAATTAAGATGGTCTGGATACCGGAATCCAGAATACTATTATAAAAAGGACAAATAGCAACGCCCGGATAACCGAAAACGTATTTTACCCCTTCTTCTTCTAAACACTTAACAATTGCATCTGCTCCTATCATTGTTTTCCCTTCCTGTCTTTATGGTTCTGTCTTTTCTGTCAGTAAAGCACTCTTATCATTCTGCTCTTTTCATTGGATGTTATTATCTAAAAGACCTTAAAAAACTTGGCAAGTGGTTCCACAACATCACCAAGATTCTTAATGGATTTATTTAATCCCTCAAAGTCGATGGAATCCATTTTTTTAACCACACCCTGCAAAGCCGTTGAATTATCTTCAATAAACGTATCCAGCTGATCCCCCACCGAAGTAATGCTGTCACTCATGGTCTTCACACTGGCAATCGTTTCATCAAGTACCTCCAGACGGTCATTCACTTCTCCGAGCAATGCGTTCGCATTACCAAGCAGATGGTTCGCTCTCGGAACAACTGAAAAGAGACTGATTACAATCGCAGCAGCCATCACCCCCACAAAGCAGGTGGAAAGTCTTGTGTAAAACAACTGCTTCTTCGCTGTCTTTAACAGCTCCTGTGCTATCCCTTCGGAAGTATTGAGTTCTTCTTTGGAATCCTCCGGTTCCGTATTCTTCTGTAATTCTTCCATGTTTTCCTCCCAAAACGGATTTTTATAAAATTGTATTGATTTTTATACATTGCTTATATGCTATCACAAATTTTCTAAAAATACTATCTTTTCTTGATTTCATTTCTTAACTATGTTAACTTATTTTTAGATTATAACAAAAGGATAATACCTTAGAGAGAGGCTCTTATGATATTCATTCACAATTTGCATAAATTCCACGGAAAACGTTTCCTGTTTCCGGTACTGCTTCTGACACTTGTTCTTACCGGATGCGGTAAGGACAAAGCAGTGGAAAACTACCGTGCAAACATGACGCAATTCTTTGAAAATATACAGACCATTAACGATGCGATCAATCAGCTGGATCCAAACGATGAAAATGTCGGGGATCAGCTGCTTCCGCTTCTTGACAGTCTGGATAAATCGTTTTCCCAGATGGCTTCCTTAGAGGTGCCTGACGGCTTCCCGGGTGTTGCCGATCTGGCAGCAGACGCAAGCAAATATATGACAGAAGCTGTTTCCTGTTATCATCAGGCCTACAGTGGTGAGGAGTACGATAAAACCTCTGCTGATATTGCTTATCAGAATTATCAGTTTGCGAATAAACGTCTTCAGTATATTGTGCAGATTCTTCATGGGGATATTCCGGAAGAAATCTTCACTTATGATGAGGATGATTCCACCGGCAGCACCGATTCTTCTGCTGATGATTTTACGGAGGATGATACTTCAACGGATTCTGCAGAAGATGCTTATGAGGATTCTGAAGATTCTTCCGAAGAGGATGAATTTGCTTATGGAGACGTTCCCGGTACCTCCGCAGAAGACTCTGCAGAAGCTTCTGATGAAGAAACGGTTGAGTAACCGGAACAAATATGTTACTGTAACAATTCAGTATAGTTGAAAATTCTAAGAAACAGAAAAGTTCGAATGCAAAGCTTCCCGCTCTGTATCCGAACTTTTTATTTTACTTTATGTTCACCTCTGATGCTTCATGGAACTTCATCCATGTTCCTTTTACTGTTCGATATTCAGGTCTTACCAGATAAATCCTGTTACCCCAAGCTCATCATACAAATCCATGATCTGGCTTTGCAGCGCCGGATTGTTTGGAAGAATTGCATAGGCATAAACCAGAAGATATACAGCAATTAAAAATCCGATAATACCAACAATCAGGGATGCAATTGCCATTCCCTTATTGCCCTTATGCTGAACCAGTGCAATGATGGCAAGTACAATTGATGCAATTGCCAGAATCAGTGCGAATACATCCAGGCAGCAGCAAACAATCGATAAAATGGACAAAATCAGGGAAGTAATGGTCATCCAGTTGCCATTCTTCTTTTGCGGCTCCTGCGGTACCGCATTATAAGCCGACTGTTGATAGATGTTCTGCTGAAGCGGCTGCTGATATGCATTTTGTTGAATCGGCTGCTGATACGCATTTTGCTGAGCCCCGGTCTGCTCCGGTTGTCCGGAGAATGCGCCCGCCGGTGCTCCGGTATCTGCCGGGCGTTCTTCAAAAGCAGGCTGTACCTGCGGCTCATGCGCTGGCATTTCTGTTACCTGCGGCTCTGCTACAGGAGGTACAACCGTTGCAGCCGGTTCTTCCACTACGGGCGTCACTACTGCAGGTGCTTCTTCCAATCTGGTTCCACATCCTTCACAGAATAAAGAAGTATCCTTGTTCTGTGTTCCACAATTTTTACATACTTTCATCCTTGTTCTCTCTACACTTTCTTATTTATTTTGCACAAAAAAGCTTGTATTTTAGCCATTCGTGCAATGATTAACTAAGTTACATACAATGATAAGCATTCAATAATAGGCGAAAACTGTGTCATTTCAGTTACAACGCACTTATGTTTCCTGTCAGAAAGGTACACGAAATAAAACGTCATCCTTTTTATGAAGGCGAATCGGTGTCCCGTTCTTCCCTATGGCTGCTAACCTCTCATGTCTAACAGGATCATCTTTCAAAAGAAGAGTCCTAAATTCCTTCGTCCAGCCTACCCATAGCGGGGTGCCGCTTCTGCTCCTTATCTGGGTCATGCCCTATAAAAAATGTCTTAGCGGCTTCGCTCTGCTTTTTCATTGCTAGAGAGCACTCCTGTAATCCAGCACCAATTGAACTCTTGACGGACGTTATCTGCTACAGTATGTGCTTTTATTTATTAGGCTGCTTCCGGCCTGATAATGTCTTTTCGGAACTTCTCCTCATCAAAGTCACAGCCTGTTTGTAATACTACATAGAACACTCTGATTGCTTTACATGCAACTGCTATCTTGGCCTGCATTCCACCAAGTGGATTCCTGGTTCGGTTCCTGTAATAAAGGAATACATCCTGAAATGCCGGATTCCACAGCATCAGCGCTTTTGCTGATTCGTACATTGTTCTTCGTAGTTTTCGTCTGCCCCTCTTACTGATTCTTGGCTGACCTTTCTTTTTGCCAGAGCTCTTCTTGACTATCTCTAGTCCAGCAAGCTTCTGTATCTGCTTAGGATCGGTAAAACGTCCGATATCACCAACCTCTGCGATAAAGCCAACCACAGTACTTTTCCCTACTCCTTTAATGGCGAGCAGTTTCTCCACGTTTGGTACTTCTTTTACTTTTTCTTCCAGATATTCATCCAATCTTTTTAGCTGTTCTGCTTTCAGAATGTAGTCATTTACAAGAACCCAGATTTCAAGCCTTGCGGCCTCACCGGCTTCCAGTCCCACACTGTTCTGTGCAGCTTCTACCAGGGTCTGTGCCCTCTTTATCCCTGCCGCACGCACCTTTGCATCACGCCATATCTGATTGACTCCGCCTGCTCCGATTTTTAAGATATCCTGTGGCAATGGTGCCTCTTTCAGAAGCATAAGTCCACTGGTAGAATCCCAATCGGCATAACATTCAAAATACTCTGGAAAGAACTTCTGAAGCCATCCCTGTATCTGATTTGACAGCCGTACATGCTGTTTCATGATCTGGTCTCTGCAAACAGAGGCCTCTCTGATTTCTGCATATACACCGCTTGGAAGATAAGAAGTTGAAAATCTTCCATCTTTCACAAGCAACGCTATTGTCTTTGGATCCTTTAAATCACTCTTCTCTGGGCTGTTATCATCCAGTTCCATGCTTCGATTTACCGTAAATGGATTAACCGTTACAAGCTGAATATCGTGATCCTGTAAAAACTTCTGAAAAGTAAGCCAGTAGCAGCCGGTAGGCTCGCAGCCAACAATCACCTTTTTCATTTCGGTTTTATTCATGAGTTCCTCTGTCCATCGAAGGAAAGTGAGGAAGCCCATCCCGGTGTTGCTAAACTTAAATACTCTTCTTGAAAGTTCAAACCCTCTCCAGTCAAACGCTCTGCAGAAGTGAGTCTGTGATCCAACATCCACGCCAACAATTAAAGTGTCACTTGTTACTTGCTTAAGTCTGTCATTCTGTGTTAAATTCATATTGAAACCTCCGGTTTGAAATAAGATGTTTTTTCATCCGCCAAGATGAACACCTTTATCTTACTTCGAGGTTTCTTTTTATTCAATTGACGTTATTTCTGAATTACAGGAATGCTCCTTAAGTTCAAACAATATATCTTAGTAATAGCACATGTTTATTATCTTTGACGTTAAACTATAATACTCTAACATTATATCAAGATACTCTTCGAAAGTAACTTTTCTTATATTATTATTTATATTCATGGTATATAGCGAGTTACTATCTATCCATTCCAAACCAAGTATCTTACAAGTTGATGGATATATTGGTAATTCATTAATGTTATAAAAAATATCATAAATATTTAGTGAATCTAATTCTTTTATACACTTACTTTCTTCCAGATATATCAATATTTTTCTTACATATTCCCGTAACATATTCTCATTGAAATGACCTCTATCACAGAATAGTTTTTTATGATTATAATTTTGTACCACATAATCATACATTTTTATATCTGAAATTTTGTCTGACAATCTTATTCTCTTTATTGTTAAATTATGATTATCAAGCACTGCTTCTTTTTCAAAAAAATCATCTCTCATAATTGTTTCTTTTATTTGTATATTACTCAATCCTGCATCTAACATATTTGTAATAATTCTATCATTTTCGACGAAAGCTGATAATTTTGTATTTGGTTTAATTAAATAGTATTTACTAATTTCTCTTTCCTTTGCGATATCTTGAGGCCAATAACTGTCAAAAATAAATAAGGATATTTTTATTACCTTACAGATTATATTAATTTTTTTCTCTAAATAGGCAAAACCGCAAACACTTTTAGATGTCATAACCGAAGGACGAATAAAAAAAAGAGCTTTCTCTAATATAAAGCAACAATCATAATTTTCAATAAGATCAAACTTATCTCCGTGACTGCAAACTTTCCTTTCATCAAAATAAAAGACTTCATATTTTTGCTTAAAGGATTTTATTTTTTGAAATACCTCACACATTTCTCTTATTTCACATTGTCCTACTGCAACAATTATTTGTCTTTCATTTTCTTCTGCCTGATAAAGTTTATCAAATATATCCCATCGAATAAAATTTATATTTTGTGACCATCCGGATAATATAAGATTTTTTCTGATTTCTTCATAATAAATGCTACAAATAATTAATAATGTGTTTTCTTTATTTATTTTCTCACATGACATTGGTATAAGATTTTCAATAGGGTCGACCTTTTTTTCACTACATGTACATCCTACTATATTTAGTTTATCCTTATACTTATCATAGAATTCTTTTCCCGTATTCCCGGTTCCATATATAATTATTGATTTATTTTCTGTAATTTTTTTCAAGAACATATTCTCCCCGAATATAATTATAAACAATATTTTTTTACTAATTTTATAATTGTATTAATATTTATAAAATTATCTGGAATTATTTCTTCAGCGTCAATTTCAATGTTAAACGTATCTTCTAAAGAAATTATGATTTCTGCCATAGTCAAAGAATCCAAAACATCCTGGCTTACAAGGTTATCACAGTGAACCATATTTTCTTCTATTCCACATTGTATAAGGATTTCTTCTATTTTTCTTTCCATTTTCTTCACCTCTTACTCAATTTCTCGCCTCAATAATAATCTATCTATTTTCCCATTTGCATTTATAGGTAATTGATTCATCTTCACTACTTTCTGAGGAATCATATAAAATGGCAACCTTTCTTTCAATTCGTCTTTTACTGCACTTTCTTCAATTTCTCCTGCATAAAAACAAATAATACTATCTTTTTGTTCGCTATAAACACATGCGCATTGCTTAATATGATTTATAGAAATAACATTGCTTTCTATTTCTCCTAATTCAATTCGATATCCCAAATGTTTAATCTGATAATCCTTTCTTCCATCGTAAATAATATTTCTATTACTATCGTAATGAGCCAAATCACCTGTTTTATATAAAATTTCCGGAAAAGATGATTGAAGAGGATTCTGTATAAAAGATTCCCTTGTTTTTTCTGGATTATTATAATATCCAATTGCTAACCCTGTTCCACCTATATATATTTCACCCTTTTCATCAAATTCAACAATCTGCTTTCCTTCTTCATTTATCAGTAATATTTCTGTATTTAAAGCTGCATGTCCAATAGGAAGGATTTCATCATCTCTAAATTCTCTATCTATTATATAATAACTACATGCATATGTAGCTTCGCTTGGTCCATAATAATTTACATATGTAGCTTGCGGAACAGCATGACGCCACATATTTAACTGTTTAGTTGGCATTACTTCACCACAAAACATTATTTTTTTCAAACTAGATAAATCTCTTTTTCCTAAAGCTTTAAAATTAGCAACCATTACAAGTGCAGAAGGAACCCAAAATAATGCATTTATTTTATTTCTCTCAATATAATCAACTAATTTTATTGGGAATGCATACAGAGATTTATCAATAATATGTAAAGTAGCTCCATTTCTAATGGTGCAAAATATATCTGGCACAGAAGCATCAAAATAGAATGGCGCTTGGTTTAAAAAAATCTCTTTCTCAGAAAAATCCATTGTTTCAGAAGCTTCTTCTGTAAAATCAATAACCGATTTATGGCTAACTACCACACCTTTCGGTACTCCTGTAGAACCTGAGGTAAAAAGTATATATAGTGGATCCGTATCTATGATTGATAATCTATTATCAACTATTTTCTCATCATATTTTTGAGTTAATAACTCTTCATAACAAATTACAGGAATATCAGTTTTATAGCTTTCATATTCATGCAAGTCACAAATAAAAATTGCTGCCGGATTCACAATTGATACAATTGTATCCAGACGTTGTTTAGGAACACTGCTATCAATCGGTACATATATATTTTTACTAAGAGTAATACCCCAAAATGTTTTAAGCGCATTTGACGAGTTCTTCATCAAAACAACAATAGGTCTTTTTTGAATTTTTAAATTAATACTAATCCAACTGGCAATTCTACATACGTCTGTATAGAATTCCTTATAAGTTACTATTTTAGAGTTATCTGCAACAGCCACTTTATCCGGATAGTACTTATAGCTGTTCACTAAATATTCCAATACTGAATTAATCAAAACTTCACACTTTCTGTCTCATCGTTAGAAATACTAAACATTACATTTCTAGTTACAAATTTGTATAAATATCTCTTAATGATCATTTCGTTTTTTTGCATACCATTTTTCTATTCTAGATAAATTAAATTGGATTTTCTCTATACTTTTTGTCACAAAATACTCATTTGTTGGATTATCCATTTTTACATCTTTTTTTATCGCATTTATTAATTCTTCTATTCCACTGACAAATATTGCATGATTACTATACACCAATTTCTGTACTGAAGATGACATTGAAGATTTAATAATAGCAATTTTAGTTGGAAAAACAGTTGCTTCAAATAAAGCTGTTGAATAAGCTCCTACTACCCAATCTGCCTCCGAAAGATACTGATATATTGTATGGTCATAATCCCCAACAACTTTAATATTTGAATGTTTCAAGTATTCCCCCATACTTTTTTCCCAGTTTCCATACTCTTTTGGATGGAGTTTATAAATAATTTTATATTCTTCAGTGGTTCTTTCAGCCAATTCTCTTGCCATCTTAGCAATTTCCATCTGTCCTTGTGAAATAAAAAGGATCGTTTTATGACTATTTTTCCCTTGGGCTGATTTTCTAACATACTTTTCCAATTCAGGAAATCCTACAGGAATTGCTCTATCTTTACTTATTGGCAATTTATCAATATATTCATTATTACTAAATGTAAAAATAAAATCTGGGAAACTAGGTATTTCCATTTTTTTAGGAAAGCAATACGGTAATACCGTCTTACCCATTTCCCCATGTTGCAACTCTATCACAGGTATTTTCTTCCTTTTAGCAACCTCACACAAAACCATTCTATTAAAGGAATAGGAAACCACCACCATGATAGCTTTGGGTTTTACTTTGTTAAGAATAAAATTATAATACTTAATTAAAAATCTTCGCTTATATAAATAATTGTCTAATATTTGTTTCCATTGCTTCTTAATCTGCAATGATATTTGTATGTGAAAAAATTTTTCAATCGGTTCCACAATGGCACTTTCAAACTCTTTAACTTTACACGCAAAATACGGATTTCGTCTATTCTCTTTCTTTTCAAAATAATCCAATTTAGAATAGATTACATTATTACTTTTTTGTGGAGTATATTCCCCAAAAACGCTAATACCATCTAGAATATAATGTGATTGATGTATACTCTTATCAATTAAATCTGTGTAAATACATCTATAAAATCCATTTTCATCCTTATATTTTCTTTCATGTGGTATAATCAATACTTCTCTATGCCGCATAAATAACTGATTACCGATAGTCCACGCTTTTATCATATCAGGAAAATTTTTCTTTTTATTATTAACGACAATACTTGAATTAATTAATACATTATATATGTCTAGTTGTGCAAGCAAGCTATAATAAATATTAAATCGAATGTAATGCCAAATATTTACTCCATTTACTTTTTTTTTAAACATTTTATATGTATTTTCAAATGTCAAAAATGAATCTATAAATTCTTTAT
>OLGM01001243.1_pt1 | contig 12092 bp, 9 predicted proteins | sample 1606001 | NCBI WGS metagenome assembly OLGM01 (sample SAMN03283294) | human gut metagenome | biome: human-associated habitat; material: feces | host: Homo sapiens | place: Peru | collected 2012
AGGACACGCCCTTGAGCCGCGGCATGTGGAGCGTGACGTCGCCGGAGGTTGTGGTGAGATTCCGGTCATAGTGACCGCTGCGGTAGCCCTGACGGGCCTCGCTGCGCTCGTAGCGGGCTGCCTGGGTAAGTTTTTCCGCTTCGGCTTCCAGCAGCTCGTTGAGCGTCTCCTCCACACTGCCGCGGACCAGCTCCTTGATTTGCCCCTTGATTATTTCCTCGTTGAATTGTACAATGTTGTTGGACATGGTTTGCTGTCTCCTTTCAGAATGTGTATAGCAACTTCATTCTACCAGAGGCCGGCAAGCCGTGTCTACTTTTTATGCTCTTTTCAATTTGCGCAATTTATTATACCTTATCTTCAGTCTTCCATAAAAACACCCCTGTTTCCTCTATTATAGCAGAAACAGGAATAATTTGAAAGTTTTTTGACAGACTGAACCGGCTCCCCGAAGGGAGCCGGTTGTTCTCTTGGATTAGCCCGCAGGTTGCCTGTAAGCCATGGTGTGATTAACCACCTTCAGGGTTATGGAAATGGACTTGCCCGTGCCATCGGCGGCAGTACAGGTGATCTTCACCCTGCCTGCTTTGAGGCCGGTGACAACGCCTTCCTCATTAACGGTGGCAACCTTGGAATTGCTGGTTTTCCATGTGTATGCCCTCGCTGCATTCTCCGGCTGGCTGATGACTTCCAGCGCAAGGCTGTTGCCAACCGCTAAGGAATTGGGCAGCATGCCGTCCTCGGTGGTGAGGGCCACCTTAGCTGTAGCCGGGTAAACAGTTACCTGGCAGGTGGCAGTCATGCCGCTGCCATCCAAAGACTCGGCCGTGACGGTGACTGTAACCGGCTTAGTTACTGCCTTTGTGCTAAGCCTGCCTGAAGCATTAATGGTGATCTTCGCTTCATTTTCAGAAACAGACCAACTCAGCTTCTTGTTAGTAGTGTCCGCAGGTTCGACAGTGGGCTTAAGTGTCAGTGCCTTGCCACCTGCGATAAAGGTATTGCTCAGCTCCAGGGACTTCATCATCTTAACCGTCTGAATCTTGAATGTGGCTCTCTTGCCGCTACCGTCGTTTGCAGCGGCAGTGATAGTCACAGTACCTGTTTTATGGAAAGTGATAAACCCATTGGCATCAATCGCGGCAATCTTCGCGTTGGAAGATCTCCAGGTAACGTCTTGTTGGGCACTTTCTGGGTATACTTTCGCGCTCAGCTGCATAGTGGCATTGTCCTCAGCGGCAATATCCCAAAGGAGGGTGGTGTTCTCAGAAGCATTGGGGCGCTTAATCTCCACGCCGTAGGACAAAGGCTTAATAGTAATTCCCTGTGTGGCAATTACTCCGGACCCATCCTTGGCTTTGGCCTGTACGGTGACGGTAGCGGGAGCAGTCAGATTCCTGTTCGCAGTGAAAACACCGGAGGAGGAAATCTTGGCGTACTCGACGCCCTCAACAATCGTCCAGGCAATGGCCTTACTGGCCGGAGCCTCTGGTTTCACCACCTTGGCAATCAGACGCAGCGTTTTACCAGATGCCACTGTGAAAGAACCAGTCTTGCTGGCAATTTCCAAATCCTCCACCAGACTTGTAACACTGATGGTAACGGTGGCCCGCACCTTACCGTCTACCACAGCGGAAATTGTTGTCTTGCCCTTTGCCAGGCAGGTGACAACACCGGTCGTTTCGTCCACAGAGGCGACCTTGGGCTTGGAGGATTTCCAAATAACATTTCCGGCTGGAACTTCGTCGGTCACACTCAAAGTGTATGCCTTCAGCTCCACTGTGTCTTCTACATTACACGGCAGCGTCGTTTTGGTCACATAGCTGTTGCCAGCCTTCAAAATCAGGCTTTGGTCGGACTTGGGCAAGATGTTCAGCATAAGCGGGACACTCTTGACCTGAACTGCATCCTTGCTGACAGCCACGACCTGCACGGTGTGGGGCCCGTTGACAGACTTGGCAGTGACCCTGCCAGCAGTAGTGACGGTGGCGTACACGCTGTCAGCAGCATTCACCAGCTGGAAGGTGACACCAGGGGCAGTGGGCTTTTCGGGTGCGGTGACAGCCTTCAAGGTCAGTGACTTTCCGGAGCGAAGCAGGACACTCTCAGGCGCGGTGATAGTGACAGTCTCGGTGAGAATACCTGCTTGGATCTTCACAGAAGCAGTCCTCCTGCTGCCGTCAGCAGCAGTGGCAGTAATGGTCACATTCCCGGTGCCTGCAACATACTTGACCGTACCATCCTCAGAGACGGTGAGAACCTTAGTGTTAGAGGACTTCCAGGTAACATCTTCCCTGGCATCGGCAGGATAGAGCTTTGCAGCGAGACTCATTTCAGTACCCTCGACGGCGTTCAGGGGCAAGGTTTTGCCGGTGACATCTGCATCGGCGGTCCAAATTGCGACCTGCGTCACGGCCGGGAAGATAGTAATGGTATGTCTGATGCAGCCGGAGTAACCGTTTCTCAAAGTACCAATAAAGGTTACATCATGTCGGGAAACAACCGTGCGAGCCTTGACTGTGCCATCGGCGGTAACGGCAGCGTAAGCCGCATCTTCGGGATTCTCCAACGTCCAGCTGATGCAGGAGGCGGGGATGAACTCACCGGTTTCGGTATTCTGTGCAGTGAGCTTGGTAGACTTACCGGCAACCAGCTTTGAATTGGCATTACCGGTAATCAACGCAGAACGGCTAATTGTGCATTCCCCATTCAGCGTGATCTGCTGTGATATTGTCTGTATCTTCACTGTGACCGGGAGCGTAATACCCTCACCTTTGGTCAGGTCAGAATTAACCTGGAACACTACTTTGAGGACATTCTCACAAGGCGCAGGAAGTGTCCCGGCCATCTGCACGTAAGCCAGTCTTACACGCTGAGCGGATTCATTGTAGGAAACCGTATTCGATATCGCTGTTGAATCATTGATCAATGAGGTGTACTCAATCACGCGCAAAACGCTGGTATCAACGCCGGTAATATCCACCTGTAGTCCTCTGATAGCATCTGATTCCGCTGCCTCAGCCGTATAGCCAGTCAAAGATACTATCGCCTCAACCTGTTCACCTGGTTTTACGTCCGAAGGCAGAACTGTCGTCTTAAAGCCAACGGCATCAGATGCTTTCGCAGTCACTGTAAGGTTTTGCAGGAGCAATACCAATGCCAACAAAATAGCTATATTTTTTGTATGCTTCATACTTCACACCTCTTTACTCCGGGAAAAAAACATTATTGATGTATTCAAGTTCCGCGTAGAAATCGAATATGTCAATATCATCCCTCTTGCAGATACAACCTGCCTTCAGATAGGCACCACTCAAGGTCGTTGCAGAATTGATATAGTCAAGAATAATGTACAGATCGGAAATATTAACTACAGCATCGCCATTAATATCACCAAGGACAACAATAGTATAACTCTCACCGCCTACATTCAGCAGATAGCCCGTGCCAATGTCCTTCGCTTTTGCTCCATCCGCTGTCGTAACTGTGACAATTACATCATCGGTTTGGAAGTGGGCGATCACATCTTCAACTGCTGTTCCTTCAGGAATGCCAGTTACCATACCAGTCGCAGTATCGATCCTCCATTCTGCTGACATTTTTACGAACTTTGCTGTGATTGAGTGATTTTCAAAGACTTTCAATGTCAGTATAGGTTCACTGCTTATCAGAACGCCATCTTCATACCATCTACCAAATTCATAATTGGCAGCAGCAGTAGCAACAAGCGCTGCTTCTGCACCGTATTCATAGCTGCCCGTCCCTGTTATTGTCCCTTGACCTTCCCAACCGGCCTCAACAATAGACATCGGATAGATTGGAGGCATAAATACATAAGAAGCATAACGATTTGCGTCTGCCACGGAGCGAATATACACATAAGCGTATTGGTTGCTGGTTGTATACTCATAGGAGTAGCTACCTTCTGGAATCGTGATATTCATTGCATCACCGTAACTATTAGACTGAGCGCTCTGAGCAAAAGTAACCTCATACTTTCGACTGTTATCCAGATTCTCAACACGATAACCCTCCTTGGTCTCCAGCACTCTAATCCCGCTGCCAGATAGCGAAGGTGCCGCATAGATCATGGCAACCCCAATTTTTTCTCATTCGACCCACTGTAATCCACACGACGCACCATCAGTTTGACGGAGTACGCCTGGGGTAAAACAGAGATTGCCGTTCCATTGCAGGTTATCCATGTATTACCACCATCCAGTGAATACTCATAGTCGCTGCTGAACGTCTGCGCCGTCTGTCCCGTCACATAATTGAATGTTACTACAGGAACGGTCAGCCCTGATGCGTCGGCAGTCAGCGGATTTTTGAGCAACTGAACCCTTAGCAGAGAAATCTTATCTTCGACAAAATCACGCCATTCATTCCAGGACTTTGCATTGGTTGCGCCGGACATTTCTCTTACAGCCCTGAACAAGTCCTCGCTATCAAAGGTACCGGGAAGGATTTCATAACTGATGCCAAACTGAGCTACCTGAGATTCACCAATGGCACGAATGTTCAGCAAATAACCGATAAGCTGCATGTATCGCTTTGCTTCTGCATCCGTTTTGCTTTGTTTGTACTTTGTCTGAGCATCCAAAATACAGTTCCGCAGGGAGTCCGTCATGCAAGATATAAAGCGAAGATTGTCTGCAATATCATGCCTGTCATCTACGTGGAAGCCACAGCGGCAAATGTCCACGACGTTACGGAAGTGCCGAAATTGCTGACGGGAGAGGAAGAAGCGGTCTATGGAGGCAGCGGTTATCTCGACGCAGGTAAACGTGAAGATGCAGTAGTCCGTAATAAATCAGGCAGGAAAATCAAGTACAAGATCAATCGTCGTCCTTCTCAGATGAAGAAGCTGAGCAAAAGTGGGCACTAAAGTGTCACCAAAATGCAGCTTGCCAACTGCAAGAAGGCGACACACCCTTTCGTTTTTATTATAGTTCTATATAAATATTTTTTCAAGTATCAACAACCTACAACGCATACTTTTTTTATCATTTTTCTATGAATACGAAGAAGAAATTCTGACTACATGCTTCTAAAGAAATGTCAATGCCTACCGAAAACGGGGCTGTTCCAAGGGCTTAATCTTCCATAGTGATCAGGAGTTACAATACACAGCACAAGCATTTACAGACTTGCTGAAGAAGCTTGCTATCCAACAGTCTTTCATTAAGTGGCATATCGGTGAACAAGGTTATTCTAACCTGCGCATCAGAAAATGCGAAATAAAACAAACAGTCTACTATCCAGACAATAGGCGACACGACATAGATAATGGTGTCCCCAAGTTTATCCTTGATGGGTTCGTGGATAGCTGAATAATTGTAGATGACGACCGCGAGGCACTAGAAGAATAAGGAGGATTTTATGGATCAGAAAATTATGATTACGAGTAATGACGTTAACAGCGTCTTGGATAATTGCGAGACGAGAAATGCTTTGGGTAAAATCGGCATTGACATCGTAAAACGAAATGGCGCCAATCTGTGCTATAATAAGTGCAAGGGAAACAGCAAATAGCGGGCAAAACCCTTGCACATGGAGGGAACGGGTATGTCTCGGTACAGCAACGGACAGATCAGTCTGTCGGATTTTCAGCAACCAATGGGCATGTGCCTGCGGGCTATGACGACAGCAAGCCGCCCTTCGATGCGTCCTCTATGGTGCATTTCCGAAAACGCCTGACGCCGGCAATTCTGGCTCAGATCAATGAAATGGTCATCCAAGAAGCACAGAAAACAGAAGATAGCGATAACCAGGATGATAACAAGCCCGATGGTGGAGGGAACAGCGGCACGATGATCGTGGATGCCACCTGCGCACCATCCAATATCCGGTATCCCCAGGATGTTTCCCTTCTGAATGAAGCCAGAGAAAATGCTGAGAAGCTGCTGGATATTCTCCACAGCCCCACCGATGGCAAGAAGCCCCGTACCTATCGCAAACGAGCCCGAAAAGACTATCTGAAGTATGTCCTCTGCCGCAAACACACCGCGAAGATGACCCGTAAAGCCATTGGGAAGCAGCTGAACTATCTGAAAAGAGACCTTGCTGCCATTGACGGGAAGCTGAATCAGGAAAAGACACTGAATGTTCACCAAACGGAGCGATTGGAGACGATTCGTAAGATTTATGAGCAGCAAAAATACATGTATGACAACCATGCCCACAGTGTTCCGGACCGGATCGTCAGCATCAGTCAGCCCTTTGTGCGACCCATCGTGCGGGGAAAGGCCAGCAAACCAGTGGAGTTTGGCATGAAGCTGGATATCAGTGTCACAGACGGCTGGAGGAGACTGGAATATCATTCTTTTGACGCCTACAACGAAGCAACGAAGTTCCAGGAAATGATTGAAAATTTCCACAGACGCGAGGGGCACTACCCCAGTCGTGTTCTGACAGACAAAATCTACCGAAACCGCGAGAATCTCCGCTACTGCAAAGAGAGGGGGATCCGACTGTCCGGCCCTGCTCTGGGAAGGCCCAAAAAGGGAGAGAATCAGAACAAGGCTCAGGATTACCGGGACGAGTGCAAACGAGTCGAGGTAGAACGCAAATTCAGCTTGGGAAAACGGAAGTGTGGAATGGGGCTGGTGACAGCGAAGCTGAAAGAAACGGCTGCGCATGTGGTTGCCCTGTCCATTTTGCTGCTGAATCTGCGTAAGATTCAGTGCGCCTTTTTGCAATTTTGGGATTGGCTACTCGGCTTTTTGCAACCGTGCGAAAAACTGAGAGTTGTTCAGTAGACATTAAATAAAAAAGGAAACCAGGTGGTTAAGTCTTTCTCTGACGGAAGAAGCTGCTCCCGCTGCAAATTGGAATCCACCATAATGATGGTCGCCTCCTCATCTGTCAGCTCCCGGACAATGCAGGGCAGTTGCAGCTTCGCAATCAGGGTACACGCCAGCTTACGGCGGTGATCAGCAACCATTTCGTAATGCCCGTTCTCCTTGGGGCGCACAATGGCGAGAACCAGAATGCCATGCTGCTTTACGCTCTCTGCCATCTCAATCATGTTGTCATCCATGCGGACTTTGAAGGGGTGATTTGGGAAATCGTCAATCTGGTCGATGGGGATTTCCTGCACTCTGGACTGGGTCACTATGTCCCCGCTCCTCCTGTGTGGTGAACAGGCTATCGACTGATGTCAGAAGGCTTGCTGCGCTGTTTTTCGCCAATGTCCATTACCTCCTTCACCAGAGTGCGGTAGACCTCCGCCGCGCGGCCTTTCGGCTCATGCTTGAAAATACTGTGGTCTGCGGTGCTGATTTCCGCCAGACGAACTGTTGATGGAATCACTGTCTGCATGATGGGAAGATGCTTTCCGTAGGCGGCTTTGACGGATGCAACTATATCCTTACGGAAATTGGTTTCGTTGGCCATGGTCATAGAGACACCGCCAATTTTCAGCTTGGGATTGATCTGCCGCTTGATGTTCTGCACTGTATTGACCAGCTCCGTCATGTTTTCGGCAGCAAAATACTCTGCCTGAACCGGAATCAGAACATAATCCGATGCAGACAGAGCATTGATGACCAGCATACCGAGAGACGGGCGGCAATCCAGCAGCACATAATCGTAGTCCTTTTTGATCTGGTCTACATACTGCTGCAGCACCGTCTCCCGGCTCATGACATTCACCAGTCCCACCTCAACGACGGACAGAGTGCGGTTGCCAGGGACGAAATCAAAGCCCTCATGATGGTGACAGATTTCCGGATGATCGCCGCCGCTGACACCCGCCACGATGTCGTTCATGGCATTTCCCAGTGTCAGCGGCAAATCATTCGGCTTTCGCAGTCCCAGCATTTTGGTTAGGTCCCCCTGCGGGACAACATCCAGCAGAAGAACCTTCTTGCCCTGCATCGCCAGTCCAGCGCCCAGGTTATACACAGTCGTGCTTTTCCCGACACCGCCCTTTTGATTGGCAACGGCAATAACCTTTGTTTTTGCCATAGGGATTTTCCTCCTTACATAGATTTAGCCGCCAGCGGTGAAGCAGACGGCTATGTAGAAAATTTGCTTAACATGCGGAAAACGAGTGGCTCTGATATGTAAGTTGATAAGAATTCTATTGAAATTTATGGAATATAGTGGTATAACAAGGGAAAATATTGAAATCTGGTGAATATATGTTTACAGAAACGCTTTCTGATATCCACATTTACCATAACAAATTGGAATACTTTATTAAATTATTAATCTGGTGGACCTGCTGGCTTGGCGGTGTATGGGTTCTGTGGACCTCTGTGGAAGGTGTGGCTAGCGCTTTTTTTGTTTTTGCTTTGTCGCAGTTAATGGAATTTGCCCCCCAAATTCTCAACAAAAAACATTTGGGGAGCAGACTGTTTCATGGCTTGTTTTGTGTCATAATTACTATCGTACTACTGATATCGATAGCATTATTATTCATTAAAGAGTACAATGTAAAATGCCACCGTGCCATGAATTTGCTGTCATTAATTACACTAATCTATATGTCTATTGACTGCTTTATCCTTTTAATGGAGGATGAAAAAGACAATAATACCAACAACAAAGCTGAACCTGCTTCTAACGATGTAGCTGTTGATAAGTTTCAGGAGAGCTTGCATTCTGGCCCGTTGGGCAGTGTAGAAAAGGGGAACTAAATATGTGCAAATCGATAGCCTTATTGAGCGGCAAGGGCGGTAGTGGAAAAACAACATTAGCGTTGAGTATGGCCACTATGCTCTCAGAATGTGGTGTTAAAGTTCTGCTGATAGACTGTGACTTAAGCACTAATGGAGCAACCTATTTCTACGAAGAAAAGTTGGCAGCAAAAAAGAATCGTATAACGTCATTTTACGATATTTTGTTTAATGAAAAAACAGAAATGATAAAATTTGTGGAAATTAATGAAAACTATCATTTTTTGCCATCAATTACTCAAATTAGCAAAAAAAACACTCAGGTATACACTTACAAAAATGACGGTAGCTTTTCTGTTTATAATGAGATTGGCCAACGATATGATATAGTATTATTTGACTGTCAGGCAGGATATACAGATATTTTAAAATTGATTCTACCATATACTGACATTGACTTAATAGTTATGGAAACTGATGCTATTAGTTCAGCATCTATCAGAAGTCTATATCTAAAGATTGGAGATATGATAAACGAAAAAAAACTATATCAAGTGTTTAATAAAGCAAGCAAAGAGGAATATGAGATTTATTCCAAGGTATCTGGCGGTACGGTTTTTACAAACATAGATACAATACTTTTTGACTGGAAAATAAGAAAGTCTTTTGCTGTTTCTCAGATTCCTGACATGCAAAATACTAGCGCAAATTATGGAGCGCAAATCTATAATCTATGTTCGGTCCTTTTTACTAGCAATAATGTACAAGAAAAACTAGGAAAATACAAAACGATTCTAGATATGCGCATGTATCAAGAAAATGCCTTTGTTATTAGAGGAAAAATTGACGCCATATCTGAGAAATACAAAAACAATAGAAATAGTCTAAACAAGAGCATCTCGCTTTTGTCGATGTTACTTTGCTCAATGATGCTCTGCTTTGTATTTGTCGCGGGTATTGGTTCTTTTGATCGTATTCGGGATACGGAATTGTACCTATTTATTCCTATTATTCTTTCCCTTGGAACAACCATGATCGCAGGACTAAATATCATTGATATAACTAAGGGCAAACGAGAATACAGTAAAGAGATCGATATATTGAAAGAGCAATTATTTCATATAGAGAAAGAAATGGCGAGAGTTCAGAAGAAAATGGAAGGGCTAGAAGAAACAGGGGAAAAAAAAGTAGAAGCACCCAAAGAGACACATTAACAATAGGGTGACCTGTAATCTACTAGGTCATCCTATTTCCAATACCGGGCGCACATATCAAACTCCCGATCAATCCTGTCTGGATTGGTCGGGAGTTGACAGTTGAATACCTTAATTTTTCAAGATATCATTGATTTCTTCATTACGGATCTGTTCTCTTAAGGATTCAATTCTCTCGTTAATTAGCTGCTTATGCTTGATGAATTTTAACCCCACGCAATACGGAAGCAAGCTTTCTAAAAAGTGGATTCGTTCTGATAAATAAGGCACTTCGCTACCACTCCAACAAAAAGACCGCGGACTCATCGGTAGATTCTGAAAGGCTTCAAAGCTATCATTGCATTCCAGGAATAGTTTGAAATACTCTACTCGCCTATTGGAATCAAGCGTTGCAATACCGAAGAATAGGTACTCCATTTTGTCTGAATCCATGCAATATGTAGTGATGTAATGCCGTATCCAAAGATCTTGTTTTTCAGTTAAGGCGCTGTCATTCTGTTCTGGTTCAACAATCGTTTCGATAAAATCGGAAACATCGTGCATTGCATATTGGGCTTTTACAATTAGGGTGTCGATTATGCTATCAAATATTTCACAGTAGTTTTCAAAGCCAAAAAAGACCACGTTTTTGTCTTTGTATTCATCATAATCATGGTAAGACATCTTCTCTTCACATAGAACCTGATCCACATACCTTTCAAGAATTGATGGTCTAGCCTGATAGATGGCTTTCAGAAAATGGCCTCTGTAATCAATATGATGGGAATAGGAAAGGGACTCGATATAAATCTCTTCTAGCAACTCCAAATCCGAAGAAAACTTGGCAATTGTAATCTCTGGAGAAGTATGATGAATGTTGAATAGTAACGAAAAGTATAGATTTACTGAAAAACGAGAGTACGCTGTTTTGGAGAGAATAATGCGTGACCCATTTATCAGCATATTGGCATCGACTTGGTGATAGTTTTCAAGAAAATCGACATCTCTAAGATGCGCTTGAGTTAATGTAGCATCTGAAGTAGAACGCAGGAAAGAGTATAGGCCGTCCACTTGCATCTCATCAATCTTGTCAATAGGAAGTTCATGATAGTATGCATACAACCATGTGTTCTTTTCATCAAAGTCTTCAGTTTCAATAAGGGACAGAATCTCAGAAGGCTCTAGGACAAGGAATAAGTCTCTCAGGATGGGAATCGGATTAATATTGAACGGTGTATTTGATTTCAAGTAATGCTGCACAGCAGCTGCCACACATTTTCCTTTGCCAGAAAAGGCGTGAAAGACAATTGCCAATCCATTGCCTATTTCATAACTGTCTCGGCCTTCGTAAACAATACACTCTTTACTGGTATCAATCATATTAATAAAATCTGTAAGGGTGCATTGTGCCATACATTGTTCAATAGCTTCTCTTCGTGTTTTTTCTTGTACATCATACTCAGCCCAATTACGCCTCGGCCCTTTCAATAGACGATATACCTTTAATTTCGGTGAACCCATATATCGATCTAAAGAATGAAATGAAAACTCATCAGAGGAAATAATGTTGCTTAGCCGCTCCGCCAGTAGAATATTGGACAATTGCTCGGGTGGATATGCTGTATCCATAATTGAGACAATATATGACGAATCAAAGTAAATAATTGGCTTGCTACAATCGTTAATGTAGTGGCCGTATTCTTTTAGGATAACAAAGATTTTTTCCCGATAATTTTCATACTTGCATAAATTATCAAGAATTCTCCATATATGTGAACGATATTCCTTTACTCCGTCAGATAGAACCAATGAAAAAGTGTAAAGCTTAACAATGTTACCTATTCCACTTTCCAAACTTTCAAATTGAAGTCCAAGTAATACGGGTGAAATTGCAAGAAACAATTCAGATACATACCTATTTGTCCAATTATCAGAATATTCACAGAACTTTTCTATAAGCTTGATTTGGGTATGATAACGGAATCTAATTGAATGTCTGGAGATGGAAAAGTGCGTTGTGATGACATGGTAAAAGTCAGAGAACAAATCTGGGCGCTTCTGATAATATTCAAAAAGCAAATCAAGTGCACTCTCCAAGTTGTCCGTATCAGCAAATCCTCCGAGAATATTCAGAATATCGCTGCGTATTACCTTGTGGTTTTTCTTTAAATGGGCATCAAGCTCTTCTATTGGTACTTTGACACTTTTCTCAGAATCGATGGAATTCTTTAGCATTACAAGTGTATCAAGCGGATTTACCGGATAGAACGCTTTC
>OLGM01001244.1_pt1 | contig 12086 bp, 9 predicted proteins | sample 1606001 | NCBI WGS metagenome assembly OLGM01 (sample SAMN03283294) | human gut metagenome | biome: human-associated habitat; material: feces | host: Homo sapiens | place: Peru | collected 2012
TTACATACTCCGTAAAGCTGCGGAAGGATGTATCTTTTATTCTCCTGAAAGAGTCAGAGCCACTTCACTACAAGACCACATCAACAAAAAAGCAGAAGAGAAGTACAATCCCTCGCTGCTTGAAGATGCAGCCGGAAACATTGGTTCTTGGCTCATAAACGCTGCTACCACATGGGGAGCTGGTGGTTTCTTTGGACAATTGGCAATAGATGCTGGTACCGGACTTGTCGGGCACACATCACAAGGCCAGCAAAAGAATTATGTAGACCAGCAGAAACAACAGGCAAAGAAGGACGTTGCTGCAGTCAGCAAAAAGAAAGCAAGTGTTCCCATATGGATGCTCGATCAAATGGGATTCAAAAGCCTCGCTTATGCTACGGACAGACAGTTAATCATGGCATTGGATTGGGCTAATAAGAATGGCCAAAGATACAGAGCCAAGGTCAATCAAGCCATTAATGCAGGAGAACGGACGGTGAAGTCAAATGGCAAATCCACTATGATGTCCGTTTCTGATGCCACTTTTCGTGCTATGGAATACGAGACCTTCGCCAAGACAATACAGAAAGAACTCTCCGATCGCAAAAATGGTAAAGATGCAGTGCATTATTCCAATATAGCGGAAGCAGATGAGCCTACGACATACACGACAAATGCCAATGAAGTGGAGGCCACGCAAGCAACAATGTCAGGTGCTCCTACTGGAGAATACGCAGGATGGGACAGCTTGATTGGTTCCATGGGAATGGGTGGTATGGGGGACACCATGCAACATATGGGAATCACACTGTCCATGCTGCCAGATATGTTAGTCGGTGTATTTACGGGAAAGACAAGGTCTATAGGGCTGAACAAGGAAACAATGATGCCTTTGGCGGCCCTTGTCAGTGGAACATTCATCAGTAATCCTTTGATGAAGATACCGCTCATGTTGTATGGTGGTGCCAGTCTGTTCAATATTGTTGGTCAAGAGGCTCTTGCCGAGTATCGGAAAGAGAATGGCGAGCAACCGGTCTCTCGCTATAAGCGGTATGCTGATGAAGTGCTTGACAAACGATTGAAGAATCCACAGATAGAAGGTAACGTGTTACTTGTTGACATGGATAACGTTCCTCGTCTTGTCACTTTACCGCAATCAGTTATCGAAGCATACAATGAGGGAGCCTTGACTGTAAACACGATAGCCAATCGTATACTATCAAATGCGGATCAGTCAACCATGTCTAACAGACAAGGCATGCACAATGTATCTGAACGCTATGAGCAGACGCAGGATAGAGAGCAAGTCCGAGGAATACGCTAAGAACAGGAAATAATAATGATAAAAGAACAAATGATACGATAATATGGCAGAAGAAAACATCAACAAAAAAACAGGTGCAGAGCGACAAGCGGAAGTCTTAGTTGCAGCCCTTGAAAGAGCTAACAAGAATGGAGGCCCCTTGCTTAATGCATGGCAAAAGGCGATGCCTCAGTTCTATGACAAGACATTACGGATTACTCCAGTCAATGCGCTTATCATGGCCATGCACAGTGACAATGGCGAGTTCAAGACCAACAGCTACACTATGTTCAATGAAACCCATGACCGCAGTGAGGCCGTGAAGAAAGGACAGAAAGGAGTCCCTTTCGTTTGGCAGAACCTCAACCAGTACGTCAACAAAGACAATGCGGAGGATAAAATCAGCCGTGCAGAATACAATTCTCTCGCAGATGCAGAAAAAGCAAAATACAAGGTTAATCCTCGTGAGGATGTGTATACGGTCTTTAACATCGACCAAACCACCATGTCCCATGTTCATAAGGAAGAATATGCCAAGCAGGTGGAGCAGTTTGGACCAAACAGACCGACAGATGAAAAGCTCCTTCGAATGGATGTCAACAAATTCATCCAGAGTATGAAGGACAATCTCGTCCCTATCCGCAAGGATGCCACTGGTATTGCACATTATGATAGCAAAAAAGACACATTACACATCCCTGCTCAGAAGGATTTTCCTTCATATGCAGACTATGTGCAAGAGGTAACCCGGCAGATTGTTCATGCGACTGGAGTTCCACAACGTTTGGGACGAGAAGGACTTTCCGTCGATGGCGTAAAGACACCGTCAGAAGTACAGCAACATATGGAAATGCTTGTGAAAGAGCTTGCGTCTGCACACAGAATGCTTGAATTGGGCATGACAGCGAAGATGCGTCCACAGACCGTTGAACAGTTACCGAATATCATTTCCGAACTGAAAGCGGATCCGAAGATGGCGCAAAAGGTTCTCCATGACGTGAACCGCACAGTTGGGATGATAAAGAAGGCCGAGAATGGAGAAAAGATCAAACTCATCGAGAAGCCTTCTGAAAAACGCCAACAGGCTTGGGCTTCACAATTTCCTATCGACAAGGTTCCATCAACCTTTACACAGATCTCAATGCTGAAGGACGATGAAGGCAAGTGGACATTCGCAGCAAAGCCTGAGAATGACCGAACTTTTGCAGTTCATCCTAGTCGTGAGGATGTCAGCCTGTATTTTGACATGATGAAGAATGACCATGATGAGACTCATGTGAATGAATTCAAAACCCAGTTCGCTCAGAAATACTACTCAGTAGTGGCAGCTAATCCCGAAAAGGAAGCCAACATCTTTAGAAGCAATGCCTCACAAGATGCGTTAGACCTTATCAGCAAGGTCAATGCCTTTAAGACAAAGGACAACAAAATTCTGCTTGTTGCCACCATCGGTGATGAGAAGCAGAAGTCCGTGCAGATAAACCAGTCGCAATGGCAAAGAATGTGGCTTGCAGATGACAAGCAGGACTACAAGACACACCTCGCAGCCATTCTGTATTCTGATGTCCTTGCTGGAAAACTAGAGGAGATGAAGCGTTCTATCTCTCCTGACGTGGACGGTACTCAGCTCCATGAGGAGAATGAGCACCGTGAATACCACGAGGAGGAAAAACGGCAGCAACAGCAGATGTCGAATGTCCCCCCGATTATCAAGCAATACAATGATTTGAAGCAAAAGCACCCAGATGCACTATTACTTTTCCGTTGTGGTGATTTCTATGAAACCTACAAGGAAGACGCGGTAAAGGCCTCCAATATCTTAGGTATCACGCTCACGAAGCACAGCAAGCGTATGGATGAGGAAGGAAAGCCGTTAAAGATGGCAGGTTTTCCATATCATGCCCTCGATACTTACCTTCCCAAGCTTATCAGAGCAGGAGAACGAGTTGCCATTTGTGATCAGTTGGAATCCCCAAGACAGAAAACCTCACAGCAGGAGGAAAACAAGCAGGAAGCCAAGCAAGAGGTTAAGGAAGTTGTCACCGCTCAGAAAGAAGAGCGTCATGGTATGCACAGATAAAGCAGTATGATATGACATCATCAAGACAGCAATATATAGAACGATATGCAGAGTATGCTATGGAGCAGATGCGGCGATATGGCATACCTGCATCCATAACTCTTGCCCAGGGCATCATAGAGTCTGCCGACGGCAGAAGCCCACTGGCAAATTCAGCCAACAACCATTTCGGCGTAAAGGGTACATATAATGGAAACTATGTCCTGGCAGACGATGACAAGCCAAATGAGAAATTCAAGAAATATGACAATGTAGGGCAAAGCTATGAAGACCATTCCAAGGTGCTCATGGCGCAGCGGTACCAACAATATGTTAGAAAACTATCTCATGATGACTATAAAGGTTGGGCTGCAGGTATCAAAAAAGGTGGTTATGCGTCTGATAGCAACTATGTGTCCACATTAGTTGATGTTATTGAAGGTGCAAAGCTCCAACGTTTTGACAAAATGGTGATACAACAGATGAATGCCGAAGGAAAGCAGTTCGGTGTTCAGTCCAACCCATTGTCAAACAATGAAGGTGCAAAAGCCAAAGCTACTGGAATGAATTTGCCACAATCAAGTTACTGTATGCCGGTACAGCGCAGGGAGTTCATGCTCATTACTTCTCCTTACGGTCAACGTGAAGATCCTATAAACAAAGGCAAAACGCAGATACACCACGGCATAGACATCAAGACCAATAAGGACAATGTCCTTGCCACAGAAAACAATGGCGTGGTTGTCGGTGTCGATCATCGAACTACAACTGGTGGCGGTAAAACCGTTACGGTGGAGTATGCTCGTGAAGACGGAACTAAAACAAGAGTGCAATACATGCATCTTAGTGAAATATCCGTCAAGAAAGGCGATACGGTCAATGCTGGTCAGAAGTTGGGTGTTTCTGGTAATACCGGCACACGAACCACTGGTGAGCATCTTCATTTTGGTGTCATTAACGTCTCGGCAGACAACAAGTTGCAATGGGTCAATCCAGCTGCCTACCTTGCTGAAATCAGTCAAAAGGGCAATCTCAATATCGAGGCTCAATATAACGGAAAGAACATACTTGCCGAATACATGACAGCCGGAACAAAAGCTGTAAACACCGACAAGCAAACACCAGAGAACTGGATGAGTAAACTCCTCGGCTCTGAAGATGCAGCCCTCGGCATTGAAGGTGGAGGTGACAAAGGTCTCTTGGGAAACCTTATGCAAATGTTCATGACATTGCTTATGCTTACCATCCAAATGGAGAACAAGAGTAAGGAAGAAAAGATGCAAGCGGTCAGTGATGCTGTTATCAATCGTCATATTGACATCAGCAGCTTTGTCCCCAACCTGAAGTCTGCTGTATTGAGCATCAATGACAAAGGACATGCGGTTCTTGTCGTTAATGACGGCAAGAAGGAATACTCCCATGAATTGACCAATGCGGAGAAGAACAGTATCTCCAACATTCTTCAAAGCGACAGTGACGATACCACAAAGCGACAAAGGATTGGCTGCATTGTCAATGCCATAACATTCTCTTATCAGGCATCCAACAATTATGAGCAGATTGAAGCACAGCAACAATCGCAGCAACAGACCATTCAAAGAAGATAATAACAATCAAACTTACAAGATATGATTAAAGCAGAAGCAAATGTCATAGGTACGATAAAGCGCAGCGCAAATATTCGTACAGACAAGAACAACAATCCGTATTTGTCATTTGTCATGACAGTCGTTTTAACGGATGCCAAGACAACAAGTAAAAGCGTCGATGTGTTTGTCTCGCTTCCAAACGCCAAGCAGGACGAGGCGCAGTCCTATGTTGAAGGACTGCGTGTGGCAGTAAACGGCAATTTGGACATCCGCAAGAAAGAAGACAATTTGAACTTCTATCTGACAGGCAACACCATAACTGCCCAAAATGTGGCTGAACTTGACTCTATTTCAGGTACACTCTCATTCCGTGGCTATCTGAAGAAAGAGAATATCTATCAGCAGAAGACAGACAAGAACGGTCATCCGTTCATCGTGTTCTCTGCCTATTCCTTGGAAAAGAACGGACAGGAGTATCTGAGCACATGGGTTAATTTCATGCGCTTCCCCAAAAAAGACGCAGCAGTTGAGAGCATCATTCCTGATTGGATGCACTCCAAGGCACATGTGGACATAACAGGTGAATTGCAGGTTTCAGCCTACAATGACGTGGTAAGACTTTCTTGTCGTGTGCATGACATGACCGAATACATCAACACCCAACAGTAAAGCAGAGCGTATGAAAAGAAACACATACAATACCGATGGGCTTAGTGCGGAAGACCGCGCTTTGAACACCTTTGCGGAACTTATGATTGAAAAGATCCGCAACTTGCAGGAAGATTGGAAGAAGCCTTGGTTTTCACCGCAAGTAGCCCAACTGCCCAAAAACCTCAATGGTAGGAACTACAATGGCATGAACAGCATTGTTCTGATGCTCATGCAGGAAAAGAAAGGATGGCAGACTTCCCGTTATGCTACCTTTGACCGCATTGTAAGTTTGAACTTCACAAAAGACAAAGATGGCAAGAAGGCAGCTGTAGACGAGAACGGCAACAAACTCCCTCGTGTTGGCATCAACAAAGGAGAAAAGAGCACCCCGGTTATGCTGACCACATTCACATGTGTACATAAAGAAACAAAAGAGCACATCAAGTACGACGATTATAAGCAGCTCACTCAAGACGAGAGGAACAACTACAATGTCTACCCAAAGTTACAGGTTTATAACGTCTTCAATCTCGACCAGACCAATCTCAAAGAAGCACGTCCAGAGATGTATCAAAAGTTCAAGGATGAAGCCGTTGGGCAGAGTCTGCGCACCACAGAAGGTATGGTTGATTTCCCTGCTTTGGATGCCATGATAGAGAAAGACCTCTATGTATGTCCCATAAAGCCCATTCATGGGGACAATGCCTATTATAGCATCAGTAAAGACGAGATAGTCATTCCCGAAAAGGCACAGTTCATAGATGGTGAGTCCTTCTACAGCAATCTCTTACATGAGATGAGCCATGCCTCAGGTTCAGAAAACCGCTTGAACCGATTGGTTTCTGGCTCCACCTTTGGAAGTGAGTCATACGCAAAGGAAGAGCTTGTCGCAGAGCTCACGGCAGCACTTGTCTCTTCACAGTACGGCATGGAAAAGCATGTAAAAAGTGACAGCGCCGCTTACTTGAAGTCTTGGCTTGACAGTCTGAAGGAAGACCCCAATTTCATCAAGACCTCTCTAATGGATGTCAAGCGTTCTTCCTCATTCATCAGTCAGAGGCTTGATGCTGTGGCGCAGCGTCTTGAACGAGACGGTTGGGAGGCTGATTTCTCGGACATCCGTGAAAAGAACAAGGCTTTCACTCCTGTTTTTGGTAACAAGGCTGAGAGACCGACTGTGTCAAATCAAGAAAATCAGTCTACACAAGAGCAAACCAACCCCCAAGTCCAACATGAGGAGGTAGCAGCAAGATGCACCGAACAGCCCCGATTTCGTCGTTAAAATATATGAGCCGAACCCTAAATTAGAAGTGTTGTTCACAATATCAGAAGAAGAAGGAGTAGAGATGTATCTTGGAAATACACCAATAGAAGTTGATTTGAGTACAGCGATATATATGTTACAGCAGAAAGACAATATGCCAGAAGGGATGGCTTGGGGTAACTATTTCCCAGCTGTTATCAATCATACCAGTTCTGCCATAGCACGCAAACATCCTGATTTCCATGCAGCAAAACATGGAGATTATGATGCAGCGTTACGTTTGGTCAACGACTTGGTTAAGGACGATAAGGTTTGCTCTATTGCAAGATGCTATCCCAACGCCCATATAGCTTATAATCACAAGATGCAAGACAGCAAGGTCAATATGATACCGGCTGCTTACGCTGCAAAATTCTCGGCAATAGGGATGGATGTAGAACATAATATCATTGCGGTCACAGACGTCTCCCATACCAATGCTTCTGACATATCAAGGATTAGCAAACGTGTACGTTTTGAAGGTGAGGTCAAGAAAGGGGTAGACTATATCCTTGTGGATGATTTTATCACATCAGGTGCCGAACTTCGGGATATGAGGGACTACATACAAAGCAAGGGTGGTAATGTTGTGATGATGACCACATTCGGTCATGGCAGCTTCGGCAAGCTCAAAGATATTAGAATTGATGAAAGCCTTATCGAAAGACTAAAGGCATCGGGTATTACAGACCAAGATTTAAGAAAATATGGAATTGCATCAGAAATCAGGTGTCTTACCATCGGAGAAGCGGCAAAACTCTCCAGAATGGTTAACGCCAAAGCAAAAACAACAGTTGCACAACTCTGCGCAAGAGTTCAACGAACACACCAAGAATGCCCCAATCTGCCAGCAATGGAGACAGAAGTTCCAAGAAATGGGGTTCAAGGTGTCAAAACTAAAGAAATAACAGAAGAAAGTAAAACAATCAAATTCAAATTATGAAGAAGTATGTATTCATGTTTCTGCTCAGCCTGACATCTATGGTGTCTATGGCAAGAGACAGTATTGTAACGGCACAGCAACGATGCCAAATTGAAGCAAGGGACAAAGCCGAGTTACTTGTTCCCATCGCTCCGACTTATCTTAAAGGGGTGACAGCAACTTCTGGATGGGATAACAACTGGTTCGTGGAAGCAAAAGGAGGAGCATCTGCTTTAATAGGCACGCCAATAGGGTGTGGAGACCTTTTCGACCGTGTTATGCCGGTGTTGCAAATCGGTGTTGGTAAGTGGTTCACTCCTGCCATCGGTGGCAGAATTGGTTATCAAGGTATTAAATTCAAGAACGCAAACTTACAATCTATGAAGTACCAGTTCGTTCATGCAGACTTCATGTATAATCTCACGCACAACCTGCAGTGCAACGAGTATGGCTTGTCGAAATATGATGTTATTCCTTACGTCGGTGTCGGTATGATACGCAACTCTTCAAACACTCCTGGTTATTTTCTAACGGACAATGTCCCTTCCGGCAACCATCCGTTTGCTTTCAGCTATGGTGTCGAGTTTCGCTATCTTCTTGCTGACCGTCTTCATCTTGTCGGTGAAGTCAGTGGTATGACAACAATGAAAAGCTTTGATTGCGTCGGCGCTTCAAGCAGATTTGGTGACCACATGGTCAGTGCCTCTGTCGGTTTGTCATACACTTTAGGCAAGAGAGGATGGAAAAAAGTCGTTGATGCTCGTCCGTACATCAACCAAAACAACTATCTTCTGGAGAGATATTCGGAACACTCAGAGCAAACCAATGCTAATAACAATATAGAAGCACAATCTACCGACAAGAACAACTATAGTGGTCTTAACTCCCTTCGTTATAGAATGTCTTTAGAAAATGAGGACAATGATAGTTCTTTGGATAGTCTATCACAGAAGACAAAAGTAACCATAGGTGTTCCCATTTACTTTTATTTCAAGTTGAACACAGCAAAATTGGTGGACAAAACACAGTTGGTCAATCTTGATGAGATTGCAAAGATTGCAAAAGAACAAAACTTAACCATTCATATATCAGGAGCAGCTGACAAAGCAACTGGCTCAGATAAGCGAAATCGCCATCTGAGTATTGAAAGAGCCAAGTACATCTGTAAACAATTGATAAAACGAGGGGTTGATAAAGATGCCATGAAAGCTATAAGTTTAGGTGGCATTGAGCAATTCTTACCAAAAGAAGCCAATAGATTTGGAGTGGTATTATTGACTCAATAGAACTAACTTTTTCTATTACCTAAAACCAGACCTGTCTGCTATTATAGCATTCAGGTCTTTTTGTGTCTATAGAATCAAGATTAGCGCAGGGTGACTTGTAAGAAGGTGGGTAAAGACTTTGCTTTGGATATTCTTGCCGTGTTTCCTTTATACGGTCATTTCGATTGTATATTTTGTTGCATCATACATAGACAAGTAAGCAGAAGATGGGGTGATGTGGATTCACCTCATCCTTTTGCCTTTTATAGCCTATGCTACTTTTCTTCCATATTTTACATGAGACTTGAATGTCTTGGTAGCACTTCTCTGTATGCCCAGATAAAGAAGTTATTGAGAATGTGAGAACTCGTGTAAATATTTACGAGGACTCAATTCGCTATCATAACGAAATGATACAGATGGCAGCAATTAAAGATAGCATTGCTAATAGCCTATTTAAAGAGGCGAATGAAATTAAAAAGAAAATTAATAAGAAATAATAGACAACGACCATCGGCTACAAGCGCATCCTTTGCTTCGATAAAGTAAAGACGAACGGTCTCCGTATCGTGTTTGATAGTGCAAGAACTTGTCCAATGCATCAGCAACATAGCAGAATCCTGACTTTTCATTAACTCTCAACTGTTCATTCGTGTCCGTGATGCCACTCGTTTGACATTGCGGACACTTTTTATTTTTATGATGGCTATGAAGAAGAAATAGATAATTATAGCAGTTTTGGTTATCTCACTTGTTGCATCTTATATCTTATGTGATACGAAACAAAATGATGCCGATATTGATTCCGTTAAAGCCGAAGAATATACGGCAGTCTAAGAAAACAGTATTGACTTGGATTCCATTGCAGGAACATATTGCGGTGTGTTGCCACCTAATGTTGAAACAACACTCACACTAAATGAAGATGGAACGTATTGCTTGAAGCAGGAATCTACAAACGATTCGGATAGTAGTGAAGTGTTGAACGGTATCTTCAAAGTGCTTGACGGCAGTATTCTGATGTTAGAACATTTGTCAAGTGGTTATAATATATTTTACAAGATAAAGAATGATAGTTGCATTATCTAATAGATTCATTTGGGAATGAGCCAAGAAGCGCAAAGACCGGTGTACTGAAGAAAAAATAATAAAAATAAAACCCGTGGGTTGTTGTGTCTCACTCACGGATTTTATTGATATTTTCTCCTAACTAATTATATATTCTTTTTATAGCAAAAATCTTTATAATTAAGGCTCTTGTAATTTCCTACTAGACTTTTCATCACACTTATAATGTAAATTTCCAGAAGAATCTGTATAAAAATACTTTATTATATTTACTTTAGCTCCCATCCCGTTATGTCTTATTACATATTGAGTGTTTGGTAGTAGCCTTATATAGGAAGGATTATACCGAAATTCTTGCTTATAAGAAGACGATTCTATCGCTTTAAATTTCTTTGATATTCTTTTTTTTAAACAAATAGTATCCACCTCTCTACATGTTCCCTTTGTCCGCAAAAAGAAGTCATATGAATAAGATTTGCTAAAGCTATCTAATGGATCAATAGAAAAATGCAACAGATTGTAAATATAAAAAGTCTGTTCCTTTTCATTGAATTCTACATCATGATTGTCACATGAACAAATCAAAAATAAACACATGAAAATTTCTATTATATATTTCATTCTCAAAAATCATTCACTTTCCTTATTCTTGTTTTGGACAGAAAATCATCGAACATAAGTTCAAGTAGAGTCTCAGTGATTGGAACTGTGAGTTCCATAAGATGAAACTGTGCATTCCTATCAATAATTTTTTTGAGCATCTAATCCGTTCATACACACAATTATAGTTTGATAGTTGAGAACCTATTAACGGATTATAAATTAAGGATGCGCTGTACTAATCACCTTATAATCTTCTTCATCATTTATGATCTTTGCAGTAACTTCTCGATTTTCAAATCTTATGACAATCTTGTATGGCATCTCTCCTGAATCCGTATAAAAGAGACGTCTGAATGTTATCCGTTCTCCAATGCCCTGTCTATCACGATCATTTATAGACTTAACGAGCTCTGCAATATTTGAAGAAGATAAATAAGAATAGTCATCTCTTCCGTCTGAAATTATACCTTCCAAATTCGAGTTCCACCCCTTAAAATGGGAGGAAATAGTCTTACCATTACGTGTATAAATATCAATGGATTTGATGCCCTCGTCAATTCCCTTTATCCCAGGTTCAACCCCTCCCCCAAAAAGGGTAAATTTGGGATGACATAATACAGTGGTGAAGTCTATCAAAAAATATCTCTTTTTTGATCTAATGGAATCGTTAAAAGTGACTGCGTGCATATTTATTCCTGTGATCTTAAAGTTATCATAATGACGATCACAAGAGAAAAATACTATTGCAACAAATAAATAAACTATCTTTTTCATATAAACTACCGTTTAATCATATAGATTTGATGGATACCATGCATCAATCCGAAAACATGAGATTTGCGAGGTCTATTTTCTCCCCATGTCCAGAAACTTGCATAATTTTGTCGATTAAAGCCCAATAATTGTACATAGTGATTTGGATAGAGACCATCCGTTATATGTCCTCCTTCGTCATGAACTAATCCGATTACAAAATATTTATTATAATCTATAGATCTTAATGCCCCCATTGTGCCATAACTCTTCATGATACGTTCACCAGCAGCATTATACGTATAGCGTGAGGTTTTGCCATTATCGCTAGACCATCAGGCGGTTATCCTCATCCCAATACATCTCACGGGTAGTATTCGTAGAGTCATTTGTTACCAGCGTTGGATTACCGTTGGCATCGTATGTGTAATGGTCGTGACCAATCTGCGTCGGAGCCGTCGGGTGGTTACTATCCTCATACTTATAAGCAAAGTTATAAGACTTAGCTGTTGTTGTTGAGTCCACCTTCTGTACCTTCGTAAGCGGCTCGCTCATGCGTCCGAAGGTCATCGCCATCTCATACGATGCACG
>OLGM01001246.1_pt1 | contig 12068 bp, 17 predicted proteins | sample 1606001 | NCBI WGS metagenome assembly OLGM01 (sample SAMN03283294) | human gut metagenome | biome: human-associated habitat; material: feces | host: Homo sapiens | place: Peru | collected 2012
ACGTAATCCCCTATCTGTACCTTGTCCCATATCAATTCTGCAAAGACTTCCTCATCACTCATTTTGTTTTCTTCTTTCCCATCACTCATTCTGTTCCATCTCCTAAACACTTTTTCTAAGTCTCTTTCTAACCGCCAGTGCCACTGCCTCTGCAAGCTCCACGTCATTGTTTAGTTGTCCATCTATTGGACATTGAATCTGACCTATCACTCGTTTTTCTCCTGAGTCCGAGACGTACACAATATAAATCATGTTATTATATATCTTCGGTACGATGTTATACCCATTCTTCATAAACTGTTTCCTCCTGTTCCACGTCCTGCTTCCGAATTTTCTACTTACTATAATCTCTTGTCCTGCAATAATACCTTATATACAATGCCCGGATTTCTTCTGCCAGCCACTCATTATCCGCCTGATCCGCTCCCGGCAACATCTTAATGCTGACAACCACTTCCCTTTGTCCTATCTTCATCAGAATCCCTGTACTCCCCTGCAGGTTGATGATTTCAAATTTCTCTTCCATACATAAACTCCCTTCTTTAGAAACTTTAGAAAAACTGCAAGCTATCCATCCACACCTTGTAAAAGTACCTGCTGTAAATCCTTTGTAGCTTCCATCTCACACGATAGTTTTGATAGGTTGATGCGTAATGAGACAATTCAATACCTATCACGACTCTTCCAGTATCTTTATGGATAAGCACCCACTTTTCCATCTCACCTCTTTCACTTTAGTGTTAGCATCTAAATAGTACAAAGCAAAATGAGATATCCCCCTAAGTGTTGTATAATAAAGAAAATGGAGGAACTCATTATGTCACGACAAACAGCTCATCACACCAAGCAGTTCAAGTTGGATGCCATCAACTATCGCAAGGAACATCCTGATCTTACACAGGTTGAATGTGCAAAGAACCTGGGGATCGGTGTCAGTACCCTTGCCCGCTGGGAAGCCCAGTTCAGAGATAATGATGGCGATATTCCCGTTATTGGTTCCGGTAGTTACGCTTCCGAAGAAGAGAAGGAAATCGCTCGCCTTAAGCGTGAACTCCGTGATGCACAGGATGCTCTTGATGTGTTAAAAAAAGCCATCGGCATTCTGGGAAAAGATTAACAGAAGCTATCTATACTGAAGTTTCTGCAAAGGTAGAGGCTGCCAAAGTAACTGGTCGCCGCGTCTCTATCTCCGGAATGCTGAAATTTTTAGGCGTGTCTCGCTCTGGATACAGATCCTTTCTTCATCGAAAGGTATCTCCTTCCCGTCAGCGAAAAGATGCTGTTAAAAAGGAAATCCAGAAAATATATGATTATTCAAAACAGAATTACGGTGCCCCTAAAATTGCTCAGGAACTACGTAAATCTGGTGAAACCATCAGTCAGCGCACCGTAGGTAAATACATGCGTGAAATGGGCATTCGTGCCCAGTGGACCAAACCGTGGACTACTACCACCAGAGATTCTGATTTTAGCATGGAACTCCACAACATTCTCAATGAACAGTTCAATCCCGAACGTCCTAACGCTGTCTGGTGCACAGATATCACTTATATCTGGACGCAGGATGGTTTTGTATACCTTAACTGCGTTATGGACTTGTATGCCAGAAAAATCATTGCCTGGACTCTTGCAGACACTATGGAAGTATCTACAGTTATCGAAACAATCAACAAGGCAAAAGCCTGTCGTAATACTGATTTACCACTTATTATCCATTCAGATCGTGGTAGCCAGTATGTTTCAAATGCGTGGCGTAAAGCCACAGAAAAGATGCAACGAAGCTACTCTCATAGTGGTTATCCTTACGATAATGCTTGCATCGAATCTTTCCATTCCTTAATCAAAAGAGAATGGCTTAACAGATTTCATATCATGAACTACAAACATGCCTATAGGCTTGTATTTGAGTATATTGAAACCTTTTATAATACCATTAGGATTCACAGCCACTGCGACTATATGTCTCCTAACGACTTCGAAAAAATGTATAAGAGGGTCTGTTCTCTGTCAGCAGCTTAGTGGCAGAACTTCTCATTTTATTTTGTGCTAAATCTTGACACAGAACCACTTCTTAACTGTTTCCATTGAAATCCCATCTTATCATCTCCTAAAAATTTTTTTTATTTTTCCATACCGATTATGATATAAACCACGATTTCACTCATTCCCGTTATGTATGTCCTTCTTCCCTCTTCTGTACTTGGAATAAAATTCTTTCTCTTACTCTTCTACTCCGTCTGATCCTCTTTTCTGAAAAGGACAACAAAAAAATCCTATCCAGCCATCTTCTAAACCAGATAGGATTTTTCTCTATAATCATTTTTGGCAGTGCACTTACGATTTTAATCTTTAAAAGGTTTCTCAAAATCATCGTCCTTTTCCACCCGGACAATGTAACGAACCGCCCAGCAGACCAGATGAAACAGCTTGCTTGACAAATATGCTATTCCACACAAATCCAGAATACCCATACAGATCACAACGGATACGGTAATCTCATCCATCACTCACACCTTCTTTCATGGAGAAGGACACCCCTAAAGGATGTCCTTCCGTAAACCTTACTTTCTGCTATTCTGGGACTTAGTTTTATCTTCTGTTTTCACTTCCGCTTTCACAGGTTCTTCCTTTTTCTCCGATTTCTCTTCTACCTTTTCCTCTGTCTTAACTTCCGGTACAGGTTTGCTTTCTACTTTTACCTCTTCCACCGGAGCTACCACAATCCTATCACCATCCAGCTTTGCACCTGCACTGATAATACCAATTCTGATATAGGCTTTCACATCAGACCCACTAAGTGCTACCTGTTCCCACTTGGTAGAAATACAGTCATAAACAGTCACACCATTTTCCTCATGTTTACCAATCACAATGTAAAACAGGTTTGCCATGCACTCTTCTGAAAACATCGGTGTATAATTTCCACAATGACGGTGCTCCATGATGTTCTTACAGTAGAACCCTTCCTGATCCGGTTCCAGCTCTCCATCCTTTGAAACCTTCAGACCGCTTACCTTGGTTCCAGCCTTAAGCAACGTTTTAATCTGATTGCTTGTCATTTCCTGCACCTGTTTTCCGTCCCACACAGACCAGCAGATTTCTCTTGCACCCAACATTTCTCTTAATACGACCACTTTCATTTTACACATTTTCCTTTTCCTCTTCTTTCCGTGCCATGCACTAAATTTCATGTTATGTTTTATCGGGATTTTTTCTCTCCCTTAACTCTGAATAAACTATAACGCTGGGTATCACGTGTGCATAGACGGCGAAATGCAAGGAACTTTTCCCTTAATCTCCCCTCTGTATTAGTGAGGTTGTCGCATTCTTTCTGAAATCTCTTACTCTTTCTGTTCCAATGTCGAAATCCACTTTTTTCATTTTTATAATTTATTATCCCCAAACCCTTTTCCCATACAAAGCAGAAAACCACCCCATGTACCCCTCCTTCTCACAACCAGTCCAGCCTGATTTTTCCTCCATGTAAACCCCAAAATCCTATGTACCGGAACTCTCCTGTTTTTCATAAAAATTTTACACCCTATGTCATACCATCCAATTACTGTAAATGAATTTTTCCACAGCGTTACCCCTAAAAATAGGAAAAGCCACCTGATCTAGGTAGCTTCCCATAAACTCTTACTTTCTGATTCCATGTACTAAAACATATTTCTGTTTTTTCTCTTCCACTCTTCCAACTCCTTTTTTCTACGCCACAGGGTTGTCCTGCTGATTCCGTGTTTCATCATAATGACCTTATCCGAAAATCCAAGTCCCAGCTCCATATCAAGCTCTGGTAAGGTCAATTCTTTTTTGGCAATTGGCAAGCCAGCCTTGACTAGGTTTCTTTGTTTCTGATTTTTATTATCATACGCACGATCCAGAGCCTCCTCTTTGATGTCGCACTCTCTTTTTAGCATGTTATATTCATAATGATACCGTGCCAGCTCATAAACCTTACTCTGGTACATCTCCGATAGAATATGTGCTACTTCCCCCTCACTAAGTCCAAGCTCGTAACAATAAAACTCCACATCACCGATTCCGATGATCCTGTTACTCTCCTTAAACTTCCTTATTTCTTCTGCAATTTCTTTCCAAGCCATAACGCCGTCTACCTCCCAAACATCCAGCAGACTACCATTTTTCCGGTACAATCCAATGCACAGAAATGTACCTTCTGGATTTCACTCGTTTTCTGTAAAATCCCCCATAACAATTCCACTGCATACTGGCATTGTCCTAACGTTTCGAACTCTCCCACATAAACTTCATCAAACTCTGATACACGTTGCATTACTTTATACATAGAAAGCACCTCCATAAATTTATTACAATCTCCTATACCAAAATGTAATAAAATACGCAGTACTCTCCTTTTCCTGCTAAACCTCTTCTTTCTTATTATTTTGAAATCTACCCATACTGTAAATTTTCCCCACCCCTATGTTTATCTGTTTCAATTAGTTGTCAATTTTTTGAAACAACCATCTCTCTTTCCTTTTCTTCCTATGTTGTTCCTCCACCATAAAGCAAAACATTTTTCCATACATCACAGCTTCTTTCCTATGTTATCATTGATTTTCCCATGTAAACTTTAAACACCAAACCACCCAGCTTCATGTCCAGCTTCTTCCTCTCCTATGTATATCCTGAATCCACCGTATGTTTTCATTTTTCTGAGTTATGTTATATATCAGCCTTTCTTATGTTTTCAGTTCCCTGCATGATGTTACATATAAACCTTCCCTTTGTTTATCTGCCCCAGTGTTATGTTACATCTGAATCCACCTTATGTTTATCTGCTCTCGGTGTTATGTTACACATCATCCGTCCCTTTGTATATCCTGAACCCACCTTATGTTTATCTCAACCTTTCCTTTGTCACGCATAAACCCTTCCTATGTTTACCATTTTCCATTATTATGTATATCTTGAATTCACCCTATGATTTCAGTTCTCTTCCTTATGTTACACATAAACCTTTATTATGTTTATTGTTCTCTTCCTTATGTTTTCAATTTCCTTGCCTTTGCCACACTTCAACTCATACTGTGATCCCCCTCTCCCCTATGTTTACTGTTCCAATCAGTTGTAAATTTTCTGAAACAATCCTTACCTTAAACTCCATTTTGCACACCCCATGTAAACAGCACTTCCATACGTTACATTTTCATCTGATTTTCTTCTCCACGCAGACCTCTTTTCAACTAGTCCCCATTCTGTATATCTTTCCCTGATTTTCCATTTTCACCATTCTTGTAAACTCTCTAATTTCCCCTATTTTCTCCGTATTTTCTTTCCCCTATCCACTTTACCTTATACCCATTTTCGTCCCGATTTACCCCCTTTAAACCATTTTGGAACCCATCTAACCACCTCATCCATTACTCTCCAAAATCCAATAAAATCCACTATTTTCAGGCTTTCCAACGTCATTCTCACTATCATAATACGATGCATTTTTTACTATCCTGTATAGTTCTACCCAGTTATGTTAGAATCCAAACCTATTATTTTTTGGCAAATGTCAATTTCCTATTTCATACGAATAGATGTTAAACACTTCCCATCCTCTACAAAATAAAAATGGCAATAATGGAAATTACCTGTGTTTCTTTCAAAATAAAATGGCAATAATGGAAATCCAGTTACTATTTTAAACTGCTTCCACGTTGTAACCTCTTATGATGTATAAACCATCACACTGTACTCTTTATCTCATTTATTAACTATCTCTACATATATTCATGTCACCTTACATGCAGCAGACACCCTCTCCATGAAATCCACCTGTTTTTAAGCAAAAAAATAACACCTTATCGGTGTGTCTAGCCACATTCTATTCTTTGGGATTAAGCCTGCTGCTCCACATAAGAATAAACAAACTCCTAATGCAATTTTATTAAAGAATGATGAGGGTTCATATTTGTCTTTATGACCTTTATCTCTGCTTGTGTGACCCCATGAATTCTCATGACTTCCCCATCTATTATTGTGTGGATCTCCCATTACTTAGTTTCCTCCTGTGATTCATAGATTTCTGATAATGTTCTATATTTTTCAAATTGTTTTGCAGTTAGCCTTAAGGGTAAGTAGTCTGCTCTATCAACTAAGATTACAGAACCATCTGCTTGTACATCTATTACTGTTTCAGGTCCTAGTTGTTCCCTGTCTAAACTTAGACTATAGTGCTTACCTAATAAGTCATGATATTTTGAGACAATGTTATCTATGTATTCTTGGGATGTACTATCCATTTCAATATGATAACTTTTACATCCATTGTATGCACAACGTATATGAGATGCAGGTTTATTTGTTTCTGTATCTACTAAAATCCTTTGCAATCCTTTACATACTGGACAGGTGTATATTTTTATCATTGTGAAACCTCTACTTATTTATTTTTTCTTTTAATATTGGGATGTACTGAAAAGGGATTAATTGATTATAGGTATTAACATTTCTACTTATTATTGATATAGTATAATCATACTTATAATGAAAAGATGTGATCCTAAATCAAAATGGTATAGCTATCAACTACTAGCTATACCATTTTGATTTTTTACTTTGTTGAATTAATAGTGTAATCCCATTGCATCTGATCCACCCTCAACACTGTGACCACCGCCCATCTGATTTAATATATCTTGTACTTGCTTTTGTGTTTCAGTTGTGGTACTATTATTAGGAGCTGGGTTGGTGGGTTTACTTGTATTACTGTTGCTATTGCTGTTATTATTTGTTGTAGAAGTACTGTTACTTGTGTTGGTGCTAGAGGTTGGTTTTGTATCCGATAATAGACTAGCTTTGATATATACTACTCCATTCCCCCACTCCACTCTATACCAATCATTACATGTTCTTCCTGTTACATGCAGACTCGCAGATTTTTCCACTGTGGTTATTTTATCACTGGATTCATCCGGTTTTGAATATGTATCACAATCCTCTAAAGCATACATAGTAACCGACATGGGTTCTATGGATTGCAGAAACTCTAGTTCTGACTGTAAGGAATCATTCTTCTCCTGTAATTCCCCATTTTTAGTAGTAGAATCAGACAGTTGCTGTTGTAAGTCTGATAACTGATTTTCTAGGTCAGATATAGAATTCTGAATTTCTACAATAGAATTATTCAAGTCCTGATTATTAGAATTCACTTTATTTAGTTGCAAATACAATGTAATATTGCCCACAATCGAAATAATAAATAAGAATATTAAAATTACTGATAATGGTCTCTTCATTATTTTTATCCCCTCTGATGTATTGGAATATCCACGCTAACATCTAAACTAACTTAATTACCTGTACTTACTTAGTAATCTCCTCTCATTCCCGGTGCATCACTATATCCACTACTACCAAATTGATTTAATACATCTTGGAATTGCTTTTCTAAATCAGATGTGTTATTCGATTGGTTACTGTCAGAATCTTCCTGCTCCTGTGGTGCTTGATTACTCTGTGCAGGTTCTTGGATTTCAGATGCAACATCACTTCCACTTTGGGAATCGTTGTTGCTATTTACAGTTGTTTCCTCTAAACCTGTTGCTTGCAACTTCTCTAACTCTGCCTGCAATAACTCTATCTCTGATTGCAGGGATTCATTTTCGGATTGTAATTCTTCGTTTTTGGTGTTTGTATCTGAAAGGTCTGCTTGGACTTCGGATATCTGGTTTTCTAGGTTGTCCATAGAAGCCTGAACTTCTGATATAGTAGTATTCAGGTTTTGATTATCCGTAGTTGATGTTTTTAACCTTGAATACAACAAGATATTTCCTGCAACTGATACAATTAGCAATATCATTAATATAATGTTCTTTTTCATTTCCCTTTTCTATCCTCTTTTATCTGTTTAATGATATTATACATACTTTTTCTTATATTTCACTTATTCAATATGTATCATTATAATTCTGAATGTCATATATTACAACCTCAAGAAGTGTTTCGCTACATATAATAATGCTTATAGAGGTGATTCAATGATTCCAGACTTATATAAAAAACTACATATATCCCGTATAAACTCTGAACTTACTAGAAGTCAGGTTTCTCAAAGAATCGGAGTCAGTGAAAGTATCATAGGTCTTTATGAATCTGGTAACAGACAGCCTTCCCTTGAGAATCTTGTGAAATTAGCCAAACTATACAATGTTTCCATTGATTACTTGCTTGGTAATGAAATCAATAATAATGAATCACTAAGTTTAAGTGGTCTCACTGAAAATCAGAAGAAAGCCCTTCTTCAAACTTATAAGTGTTTTACTGAATTAAAATAGAAAACATATATTTTTTAAACTTAGACATTGGCTAAAAATAATGATGCTACATTTCCATTGTTGTTATTTTCACAGCAAGACTAGGAGCCGTTCTCTACCCTATTTACTTTATTATAAAATGTCGCTCTTGTTATTTTCAATATTTTACAAGCGGCAGTAGCCGTAATCTCACCTTTCTTCCAAGAAGAATAAACTTCTTCCCAGTTATCCAGTTCCATTGCCTTGCGTCCTTTATATTTTCCCTCACGCTTTGCTATTGCAATCCCACCTCTTTGTCTATCCAAGGTATTCATACGTTCAAATTCGCTAATAGCACCTATGACCGTCAGCATGAGTTTTCCGGTAGGTGTACTGGTATCCAGGTTCTCTTTCAGGCTCACTAGTTTTACCTTTTTTCTATTAAGTAACTCAATAATGTTTAGTAAGTCCTGAACACTTCTGGAAAGTCGTGAAAAATCTAAAATGTAAATCTCATCTCCCTCACGCACGAAGTCCAGCATCAGCTGTAACTGCTCTCTTTTTGTATCCTTCCCGGACACCTTTTCCATGTACCATTTCTCAATATTAAATTTTTCTAACGCTTCAATCTGTCTGGCTTGATTTTGTTCTACCGTTGAAACACGTACATACCCGACACGCATACGTCTACCTCCGGTTTGGTTTATTTTGATTTAAAACCACCGTAAAAATAGACCATACTCTAACTTTACACTTCACTCACATCAAAAAAGTGTAAAATATACATTGTTTGGGTTTGCACTGCAAATTCCGGCTCATCCGACCACACATTCCGCTAAGAACTGATCAGCCTTTCCGGATGTAACAGAACACATTTCCGCTTCAGCTGATCAATAAGTTTTCAACGTGTTATAGTTCTTTCGTAGTCATCAAATGATTGCGAAAGGAGGCATAACTATGCAAGACTACAACACGATTATCGGCTCCATCCAGATGCGTTTGAATGGATGCCAGACCAGGTCTGTTATGGACCGTTACAAGATTGGCTCAGGTACATTAAATCTGATCATGAGCCGGTACCATGCCAACGGAATTCCAATCGAGGAACTCCGAATGATGGCACCTAAGGAAGTTGAGGATCTTTTCTATCCGCAGAAAAATCTACAGAGGAAAGATATCCCGCTTCCAGATTTCCAGTATTACTATGACAGAATCCATACACCAGGGAGCCGCATGAACATTTCATTCTGCTGGCTGGATTATAAAGAAAAGAACCCTGATGGATATGAGAAGTCACAGTTTTACGAATACTTCAACCGATTCATAGCAGAAAACTATGGTGGGCAGAAGGTATCCATGGCCGTAAACCGAATTCCTGGTGAGAAGATGTATATCGACTGGGTCGGCGATCAGCCGGAACTTTTAACAGACACTGAAACAGGCGAGATGAAAAAGGTCCATATTTTTGCGACCACGCTTGGCGTAAGCAGCCTGATCTATGCAGAAGCTTTTCCGAATGAAAAGCTCCCATGTTTTATAGAAGGCTGTGCCCATGCTGTTTCGTTTTATGGTGCTGTTACGAAATACTTTGTACCCGATAACCTGCGGACTGCTGTAACCAAGCACACAAAGGATGAACTTATCCTGCAGTCTACCTTTGCAGATCTGGAAGATTTCTATGAAACCATAGTTCTTCCACCACCCGCCAGAAAGCCGAAAGGCAAGCCTACAGTTGAAAATCATGTACGTTATCTTGAAACACATCTGGTTGAGAAACTGAAAGAAAAGATATATGTGTCATTTGAAGACCTGAATGCTGATATTAAAAAAATAGTAGCGGTCCTCAATAAACGATCTTTTCAAGGAAAGGATTTCTCAAGACTGGATGCTTTCGAAAAGTACGACAAACCATGTATGAAACCACTGCCAGGCGGATGTTACACGGCTTGCGATTATAAAGCGGTCTTAAAAGTTCCAAACAATTACCATATCGAGTATGACGGCCACTACTATTCCGTATTGTACTCTTACTGTGGCAAGCCTGCAATCCTGAAGGCAACCGCATCAGAGATCAGGATCTGTGATCAGTATAATCGGCTGATCTGTACACATAAGCGGTCTTATAGGGAGTTTCCGCTGTATATCACAGTAGATGAACATATGCCGCCAGAACACCTTTATTATAAAGAAGTCAATTCAAAGGATGGCAATTATTACCGTCGCTGGGCTTCGGCCATTGGTCCTGCAATGTCAGAACTGATTGACAGACTCCTTAAATCATCAAAACATGAAGAGCAGTCTTATAATGCCTGTGCAGGTATCCTGCATAAAGTAAAAGCAATCCCGAAAGGTGCGGCTGAAGAAGTTGCCCGTAAATGTATAGAGATCAATTCCTGTAAATATTTTACCTTCAAGCAGATGCTGAAAAAGATGGATGTGAAGGAACTCCCCGAACATTCACCAGGAACACTGCCTAATCATGAAAATATCAGAGGAAAGGACTACTATAAGTAAGGGTGACATACTATGGCATACAGATTAAAAGACTATCTTTATAACGATAAACTCACAAAGGAACAGAACATACTTATGGATCGGCTGTATAAACTTCGTATGTCCGGTATGGCTGAAGCCTTTGAAAAGCAGCTTCTGGAACCAAACACAGGTCTCGAACCATTTGAAGTCCGTTTTGCTGCTATTGTAAATCATGAGTGGGATCAGCGTGAGAGTAAAAAGTTTAAACGTCTCATGAAGAAAGCGACCCTGAAATATCCTGCAGCTGATCTTGACAGCTCAATCTACGATCCAGAACGACAGCTGAATACACACGTCATAGAACTTCTGGCCAAGTGTGATTGGATCGATGAACCGAATAACCTGCTGATGACCGGAGGGGCCGGTGCTGGAAAAACGCACATCGCCTGCGCCCTATGTATCACAGCAATGCATCAGAATCGTACGGTCAAATATATACGTGCGAACACACTTTTAAAGGAATCCAATCATGCCAGACAGGAAGGTACTTACTTTGAGTATTCGAATGAAATGGCAGCTTACGATCTCATGGTGATAGATGATTTCGGCTTAATGGATCTGGACATCGAAAAATGCCGTGACCTGTTTGAAATCATCGAGTCCAGAGATTGCCGCAAGGCAACTATTATTATCTCGCAGATTCCAGTATCCGGATGGTATCAACTTTTTGGGGATTCCACTTATGCAGATGCCTGCTTAAGCCGAATGACATCCAAGGCATATCGTCTTGAATTTTCTGGCAGGGATCGTAGAGTAAATAATGGCAACTAATAAACCTGCTGAGCTTTGCTCAGTCTGAAGCGGAATGGCGCTCCGTTCCTCTGGAACGGATGCGCAGTTCTTGCGGAATATGCATTGTAAAATCACAAGTAAAAGGAGTTCTGTTATGAAATTTATGTATTTTTTTGATGACAAAATTAAGCGTCATATTATGAAGGGAAAAAAGTATTGCAACCCTGCTGAGACAGGAATATATGAGCATGGAATAAGTTGCATCAGACAAAATGATGTAAATTTGTGGTTTTATACTAAAAATGGTGTAACAATAGCTATTGATTCAGGACATTTAAATTTTCACGGAGCAGATGAATTATTTAAGAAAATTAATATTAATCCAAATGATATCGACTATCTTTTTATTACACATGCAGATGTTGACCATTGTGGAGGAATTGATGTATGTGGAACAAATATATATCCCAATGCACAGGTATATTTAGGAAAAAAGGAAAAAGCATACTTAAACAGAACAACGTATCGGATGAAGAAATTTGGAGTGAA
>OLGM01001249.1_pt1 | contig 12060 bp, 10 predicted proteins | sample 1606001 | NCBI WGS metagenome assembly OLGM01 (sample SAMN03283294) | human gut metagenome | biome: human-associated habitat; material: feces | host: Homo sapiens | place: Peru | collected 2012
CTCAAACCGTCAACTGAATACGATGCGCTGTACAACGCAGCACTCTGCCGGGAACATGCCGACTGGATGGTCGGCATCAATGCGTCCCGGCTTTTTTCGTGTCTGTACGGTCAGCCGCTTGCAGTTGGGCGTGTTATGACCCCGGTGCTTGCCATGACGGTGGTGCGGGAGGCTGCCATCGCCGCCTTTGTGCCGGAGAAATTCTACACGGTTGCCCTGACCCTTGCAGACGGCGGTACCGCATCCAGCAAACGGTTTGCACAGAAAGCGGAAGCCGAGCTGTTGCTTTCCAAATGCCGAAAGGAGTGGCGTGTCACAGTGCAGAAAATGGAACGCAAGGAAAAGTCCGAAAGCCCACCGCCGCTCTATGACCTTACCGCATTGCAGCGGGATGCAAACCGTCTGTTGGGATTTACGGCGCAGCAGACCTTGGATTATGCCCAAAGCCTTTACGAAAAACGGCTTATCACCTATCCCCGAACGGACAGCCGGTTTTTGACGGAGGATATGGCGGCATCCCTTCCGGGGCTGGTGACGGATGTGGGAGAGGCATTTGCCGTGGAGGAACCGTTTTCCATCCATGTGCAGCAGGTCATCGATGGCAGCAAGGTCACCGACCACCATGCGCTGCTGCCCACGAAAAGCATGGCAAAAGCAGACCTTGCCGCACTCCCTGCCGGGGAGCGGAATGTCCTGCGGCTGATTGCCGCCCGGCTGCTCTGCGCCGTAGGTGAGCCGCACCGCTATGCAGAAACCGCGCTTACCACCGAATGCGCCGGTGAGGAATTTATCGCCAAGGGCAAAGAGATTCTGGACGAAGGCTGGAAAGCTGTGGAGCGTAAAGTGCTGGCGGATATTCTGAACCGAAAACAGGAATTTACCACACTGCCGGCTATGGAAGAAAGCGAGTGCGCCATCCTCAATGCTGGGTTGAAGGAAGGACAGACCACACCGCCGAAGCATTTCACCGAGGACACCCTGCTGCACTCGATGGAAACCGCCAGTGTGGACAGTATGCCGGAGGGCGTGGAACGTCAGGGAATCGGCACACCGGCGACCAGAGCCGCCACCATCGAAAAGCTGGTGCAGAAAGGTTTTCTGGAACGCAAGGGTGACAAAAAGACGAAAGCGCTGTTGCCCACCGACAAGGGCAAAGCACTGATTACGGTGATGCCCGAAGAAATCCAGTCTGCCGAGATGACCGCTGACTGGGAAACGAAACTGCTGCGCATCGAGCGCGGCGAGATGGAGCCGAACGAATTTATGACGGAAATCAATACGATGATTACTGCTTTGGTGAAGAACACCGAGGCTATGAAGGGAGCAAATGTGCTTATGAAGAACAAGATTGTTGGTATCTGCCCGAACTGTGGTGCAAATGTGATTGAGCGCGAAAAGGGCTGGTTCTGCGACAACAAGCCTTGCCGTTTTGTGCTGTGGAAGGATAACGCATTCTTCAAACGGTTGGGAAAGCGGCTGGATTCCCATGTTGCGGACAAGCTGCTGCGGGATGGCCGCGTCCGCCTGAAGGACTGCCGCAGTGCCAAGGGCAAGACCTATAACGCCACTGTCCTGCTGTCCACCGAAGCCGATGGTCGCAGCAAGTTCTCTCTGGAATTTGAGGGTGAACGCTGATGGAGCAGAAAAACGAAGCCCTCTATCTTATCAATGGGGACAGGTTTTTGCATCTGCGGGAAAACGGTGCCGGTGTCGGCTTTGCGACCTATGACTGCGCTAATGGTGCGCCACTGGAAAGCGGGCAGATTTCTAAGCAGAATCTTCCTCCTGACGGAAGAAATGCGATTCCTGCCGCCCGGAACTGGTATCTGTTTGAGCTTTCCAGCGATGACCGCAAGGCGATTCAGGAGGTCAGCTTGCAGCACCTCGATACCATTCCGCAGTCTGGTGTCCGCAGGCGGCGCATCTGGGATGACCCTACAATTCCCAGAGATGATGTCCGGCTCATCAACAGTCACTACGATGATCTCTACCGTGTGCCGAATCACAGCGTAATTCAGATTGATCGTTCGGACGGTAGCAGCTACACGGCGCGTGTGGAACATCTGGACGATTATCATTTTGATCTGGGCGAGTATGGGAACGTCTATCACATCTGTCAGTTCGGCGAGATGATGGAGCGCAACGGTTCGACCGCCTATCCTGAAATCCAGACACAGGACGAGCAGGGCGCATGGGAACTGGGCGGCAAGGGCTACCTTGCCATCCAGAGTTGCGAGGATGGCTGGGATTATACCCTGTATCACAGTGACTTTTCCGTGATGGACGGAGGACAGATCGATGCTCCCGAACTGACGATTCAGGAAGTGCGCGAGGAAATCCTTGAAGCGCACCACATGGAAAAGGGGCGGCGTGTGCTGAAAGACTATGACCTTATCATGGACAAGGTTGCCGAAGCCGAAGAACTGGGGCTGGATAGCCGCCCTTCCACGCTGGAAAAGCTGGCAGAACTGGCAAGCGAGAAATCTGCGCCGAAATCTCCTGTCCGCCCTGAGCCAGAACGATGAGGTGTCCAATGCAGCAAAAATGGAATCAGAATTTTGACGGCGAGCCCATAACGGACATCCCACAGAAATTCCTGAACGCCGGCTGTGACGTTTATATGGTGATGCAGCTGCGATCCGGTGAGAAGTTCCTCGACGAAAAATTTGCGTCCATGCGGGAACTGCACCGTCAGGGTAAAACGCCCGACCCGGAGCATTACGATGTCACCTACTATGCCGACCTGCCTGCCCTGTGGCAGGATATGCCGAACGATGAGGTTCTGGAAAAACTGTTTCAGCAGTTCAATCTTTTCCGTCCGGAGGATTTTGAAGGCCACAGCCTGTCCGTCAGCGATGTGATTGCGCTCAAGCGGGATGGTGAGGTGTCGGTGCATTATGTAGACAGCATCGGTTTCAAAGAGCTTCCTGACTTCCTGAACGAGCAGGAACGCCCTTCCGTCCTGAAAAATCTCAAAGAAAAGTGTGATACCCCGGAGTGCAGCCCTACCGGGTGTTGGAAAGCGAGGAATGCCCATTAACTTTGACCACGAAGAACTGATGTTGATGATGCTCTACAACACCAGCACCCGATTAGGGCTGATGCAGGAGCTGCGGCTCATGCAGTGCTACCTGATGCCGGACGAGACCGCCCTGCGGGAACTGTCGGAGGGCGTTATCGAAAAGCTGAAACTGTTGACCGATGCGGAGTTTGCCGAACTGGAAATTCCCCCGGACTGACTTTTGCCGCCTGCGGGCGGCGTACATAGGCTCTTTTGCAATGGGGTTCGGTGTGGTATAATGAACTCGACAACTCGGAATTTGGAGGAATTGACGATGTTAATAGATTTTAATGAAAAAGAAGAAATGACGATACCGGGAATGAACCACGGGACTGGGACAATGACTGCAAAGATGTATATGGATGAACGAGGAAAGGTTATTCCGTGTTCTATTCATGCGGGTGGCTCTATTGGTTCGCACAAACATGAAACCAGCGATGATATAAATTATGTGTTATCCGGAAAAGGAAAAGCAGTTTGTGATGGGCAGGAAGAAATCCTGTCTGCTGGAACCTGCCACATCTGTAAGAAAGGCTCTGAGCATAGTATTGTAAATACGGGTGATGAAGATTTAATTCTGCTGACAATCGTTGTTGAACGATAAATTCCAGTTTGTCGATGGTCGTCAACCGGGATAGCTCCATAGGTTTTTGCTCCGAAAATTTTTTCATAGCCCGCAAGAACGTGGTCTTGATAGAATCCTTCCATTCATGCTATACTAGAACCAGCTTTAATCAACAATTTCATGGGTCTGACGAGCGACTGGGAAATGGCGCAAATTGAGAAAGCTCTGAAATGCAGTCTGGCACTGGATCAGGAAAATTTGGTCAAAAACGATTCCAAAACAGCATAACAGGCGAAAAAATCACAAATGGTAAACTCGCAATTTTGGCATCCTTGCAATCATGGAGCAATCTGGATATCCTTGGAGCAGGATGGCATTCAATGGCATCTGGAAAGCAATCACTCATACTAGAAAAGAGGTACAATATGGCATTTGCAAGAACTGAAATCAAGGAACTGGAACCCATGGTCAAGTCGGGCAAGAAGCGTTTTGTCCGCTATCAGGAGGGTGCAGAACTCTACTCGATGGGTCTGCATACATTTGAACAGCTCGCAAAGGAAGCAGGAGCAATTTACAAGATTCGCCGCGTGGTGCTGGTGAATCTGGACATTTTTGATGAGTATCTGGACACCTTCCGTATGTGAGCATTTTGCACCTCCGGCGCACCGCCGGAGGTCTTACATAAAACCCTGTTACCTGTTCTTGTGATTCCGGGCAGATTAGAGTATAATGAACATAATAACATTCGCACGATGGGAGGTGCCTGCATGGGCAGCTATCTGAATCCAGGCAGCAAGGGCTTTCAGGAAAGCCTAAACTCTGAGATCTATGTGGATAAGTCCGGGCTGATTGAAAAGACAAACGCTGTTATCAACACCCGGCAGAAGTTCATCTGCGTCAGCCGCCCCAGACGCTTCGGTAAGTCGATGGCTGCGGATATGCTTGCAGCCTACTACGACCGCGGCGAAGACACCGCATCCCTGTTTGACCCTCTGAAAATCAGCAAGACGGGTTCTTATCAGCAGCATCGGAACCAGTACGATGTCCTCAAGGTCAATATGCAGGAATTTCTGAGCATGACCCACAGCATGGATGAAATGCTGACCATGCTGCAAAAGTATCTGGTCTTTGACCTGACCGACCATTTTCAGAAAGTGCGTTTTCGGGATGAGAGCAATCTCATTCAGGTGATGAAGGACATCTACGCAAAAACGAAACGGTCGTTCGTGATCCTGATCGATGAGTGGGACTGCCTGTTCCGCGAATATCAGCAGGATCAGGATGCGCAGAAAAAGTATCTCGACTTCCTGCGGGCATGGCTCAAGGATAAGGATTATGTTGCGCTGGCCTATATGACGGGCATCCTTCCGATTAAAAAGTACGGCTCTCATTCTGCGCTGAATATGTTCACGGAGTATTCCATGACCGACCCCGGTGATCTGGCAGAATACTTTGGTTTCACCGAACAAGAAGTGGCTGCTCTCTGTGACAAGTATCAGATGAACTTTGAGGAAGCCAGAGCATGGTACGATGGCTATGACCTGATTGCCCACCGGCAGTCCGGCGATGTGCATTATTCCATGTACAGCCCGAAATCGGTTGTGGAAGCCATGCTACGGCACAAGTTCGGCACCTACTGGAACCAGACTGAAACCTACGAAGCCCTGAAAATTTACATCCAGATGGATATGGATGGTTTGCAGGATGCCGTAGTCCGGATGCTTGCTGGCGAGCGTGTGAAGATCAACACCGGCACGTTCAGCAACGATATGACCACTTTCTCCTGCAAAGACGATGTGCTGACGCTGCTGGTGCATCTGGGTTATCTGACCTACGATAGTTCCAGCGAAACCGTGACGATTCCCAACAAGGAAGTTTCGCAGGAGTATGTCAACGCCATCAGCACAATGAACTGGAAAGGTGTCATGGATTCCGTTGACGCATCCCGCAAGCTGCTTGAAGCATTGTGGGCAATGGATGCGGATGCTGTGGCAGCCGGTATCGATAAGGCACACGAAGAAGTTTCTATCCTGCAATACAACGATGAAAACTCTCTGAGCTGCACCATCAATCTGGCGTTCTATTTTGCGCGGGAGTATTACACGCTGGTGCGTGAACTGCCCGCAGGCAAAGGCTTTGCGGATGTGTGCTTTATTCCCCGCAGGCTGCATCAGGATAAGCCCGCTGTGGTGATCGAACTGAAATGGGACAAGAGCGCATCCGGCGCATTGGCTCAAATCAAGAACAAGAACTATGGGGATGCCTTGAAGGACTATCAGGGAAACCTGCTGCTGGTAGGCATCAACTACGACAAAACCACGAAGAAGCATGAGTGCCTGATTGAAAAGATTCAAAAGTAAATATTCCATACCGGGTCGCCGTTTCATTTGAAACGGCGATTTTTTGTTCCCCAGAATCCGACATCCTTGCAATGATGGAGAACATAGAGTATCCTTGGAGCAGGACAGCAAAAAGTGATTGCAAAATCTCTGATGCAGTCCATCAGGATATGGCTGTTTTCCTCTAATCTGAAAATGAGGTGAGAAGAATGGCAACAAAAGCAAGAAAAGATTCCCGTGGATACGCTTTGAAAAAAGGCGAATCCCAGCGTAAAGATGGTCGCTATGTGTTCCGCTATACTACGATTCGCGGTGAGCAAAAAGCGGTCTATGCAAAGGAGTTGAGCGAACTAAGAAAAAAAGAGGTCAAAATTCGCAGAGCAATCGAGGATGGTCTTGACCCCGACCGTGCAGAGCGCATTACGTTGAACGAACTGTTTGACGAGTACATTTCCCAGAAGTACGATCTGAAGCAATCCACCCTGACCAACTACAAGTATATGTACAACCACTATGTCCGGGTCGATTTCGGGAAACGGCGCATCAGCAAGATCAAATATACGGATGTGAAGAAGTTCTACTACTCCCTGATTATGGAGAAAGGCTTTAAGCCAAACAGCATGGAGATTGTGAACACTCTCCTGCATCCGACCTTTACAATGGCTGTCCGTGATGGACTGCTGCGTTTGAATCCTACGGAGGGCGTTATGACCGAAATCAAGAAAAGCCATAGTTGGGAAAAGAAAAAGCGTCATGCGCTCACCATTCCCGAACAGAAAGCATTCACCAATTACATCGCCAACAGCGAAGAGTATCGCGGATGGTATCCACTGTTTACAGTAATGCTGGGTACTGGCTGTCGCATTGGCGAAGTATTGGGTCTGCGGTGGCAGGACATTGACTTCAAGAATCGAACGATCAGTATCAATCACAATCTGGTCTATCGCGTTCAGGAAGATGGCTCCTGCACGAATCATGTCAACTCCCCTAAAACCAGTGCAGGCATCCGTATCATCCCGATGCTGGATGACGTGTTCAACGCATTTCTGGAAGAATATCAGTATCAAAAGGTGATTGGATTCTCCACGGATGAAATTGATGGCTATTCTGGATTTGTGTTCTGTACGGGGGAAGGCAAGGTCTATCTGCCGGGAATGATCAATCGCACGATTCATGCAATCTGCGCAGACTATAATAAGGGAGAAGCAGCCAAGGCTGATGAGGAGAACCGTGACCCGATTCTCCTGCCCAACTTTAGCTGCCATCACCTCCGGCATACGTTCTGCACCCGCTTCTGCGAAAACGAAACCAATCTGAAAGTCATTCAGGAAATCATGGGTCATGCAGACATCACCACTACAATGGATGTGTACGCAGAAGCGACCCAAGAAAAGAAGAAAGCATCCATGACCGCATTGCAGAGTGCGCTGCTCGTGCGGTAAAATCGGATGCGATATAACTGAAATGTTCTCCTCTGCTGGACAATGAAGCACGTCGCGGATATCTACGTCCGACCGCCTGCCCCGAAAGCCGTCCTTGTCACCGTCAGAACCCCCGAAAATGGGGTCTTGACCAGAACCGTGTACAACTTTCGTGGACAGTGTTGGAGCTTGTTGGATTGTTCCCACCGAAATCTCCCGATTTCGTGGATGCTGTTGGATTCTGTTGGACGAAAACAGAGCCGAATCTTGCAACATCCCCACGATGAAGCCCATCGACCAGTAAAACGCAAAATTAAAACGCAGATACGATGAAATTTTGAACTGATCTCAGACAGCATCTGCGATACTACACCACAACTACACCAATTTTGGGACGTTTTCCCGAAAAGGAGCCTTACAAAGCGGTGTGGTGTAACAAGTGAATAGGCGGATTGGTGCAGTTGCTACACCAATCCAGTAAAATACCCTCACGACAGGTTTGCGCAGACGCGCACCTGCTGTGAGGGTATTTTACGTTACTGTGTATTCAGCACCGACAGAAACTTCTCTGCCACTTTTGTCAGAACGGTATTCTTTTTCCAGACCAGTGCATAATGCGTTTCCAGCGGCGGGTCAAGCGGCAGAAAACGAACACCGGAATTCAATTCCGGGTCCAGAAGGTCACGTGTGACCAGCAGACTTCCAAGGCCGCTTTGAACAAGTGCAATGGGACTGCCATAGATCACATTATAAGAAGCGGCAATGTTCAGTCTGTCGGGCCGGGTATGCGCCCATTCTGCGATTGACTTTTGCAATCCTGCACGGCGATGCATAATGAGCGGAAGACGCAGAATCTCATCGCGATGGACATAGTTTCTTTCTGCCAAAGGTGAATCTGCTCGCACCAGCAAGCCCCAATAGGAATGTTCCGGCAGGAGTACGGAGTCATATCGAGAAACATCGACTGGAGCCAGCAGGGTCGTGAAGTCCAGCGTGCCATGCTCCAAACGCTCTGTCACATCGGTGGCATCACTGCTGTAAAACTGGAAGCTGACACCGGGATGCTGTTCTCGCAAAGCTGCCGCTGCTTTTAGAACGCTGGGTTGAATATTTCCGCCGATGCTGATTTCACCGAATAACTCTTTTTCATCTGCCGTGATTTCCTGCTCCGTTTTGCTGACAAGTTCCAGAATTTCTTCTGCTCGTTTGCGGAGCAAGACGCCTTCTTCTGTTAGGGTGATTCTCCGTTTGCCACGAATCAATAGCTGCTTGCCAAGTTCATCTTCTAACTCCATCAGCTGCTTGGAAAGGGAGGGTTGCGCAATGTGAAGCTTTTCCGCTGCACGGGTGATATTTTCTTCCTGTGCAACCGCCAGAAAGTAGTGCAATACACGAATCTCCATGAAATCCCTCTCTCTTTTTTATACCAGTATAGCATCTCAAATCATTCTTGTAAACTATGATAAAGCATAGTTTATAAGTATTTGAAGTTTTGCGCAGGAGGCTTTATACTTCCTGTGCAAGGGAGGTATCAATTTGAAACAGGCAGTTCAAAAACAAAAACTTGATATGCTGAACGGTCCGCTCTGGAATAAGATTCCGCAGTTTGCTTTGCCGGTGGCCGCAACGGCAATTCTGGAGCAGCTGTTCAACGCTTCGGATATCGCGGTAGTAGGCAATTTCAGCGGTACCGCCAGCACCATTGCAGTGGCAGCTGTAGGGGCCAACAGCTTTGTCATCAGTCTGGTGGTCAATTTTTTCATCGGCGTTGCGCTGGGGGCTAACGTGGTCATTGCCAATGCCATCGGACGGGAAGATGAAGATGCTGTTCACCGGGCGGTGCATACCGCCGTGGTGGTGGCTGTGCTGGGCGGTGCGCTGGTAACAGTGCTGGGGGAACTGGCGGCAGGGCCGGCGCTCCGTGCCCTGAATGTCCCGGCAGAGGTGCTGCCCTACGCCCTGCTGTATCTGCGCATCTACCTGCTGGGAGTACCGGTGATTCTGCTTTACAACTTTGAAGCAGCTATCTTCCGTAGTGTGGGGGACACCAAGGTCCCTCTACAGACATTGGCATTTTCCGGCGTTCTGAATGTGCTGCTGAATCTGTTCTTTGTCATTGTCTTGCACATGACAGTGAACGGCGTGGCAACGGCTACCGTAATTTCCAACGCCATCAGTTCGGTGTTGTTGTTTGTCCGGCTGCGTCGGAGTGACAAGGCCATCCATCTGGAATGGAAGGAGTTGCGCATCGACCGTAAAAGTCTGCAAAAGATTTTGCAGATCGGTTTCCCGGCAGGCATCCAGAGTGCGGTGTTCTCCGTTTCCAATATTGTGATCCAGTCAGCCATCAACAGCCTTGGCACGGTGGTCATGGCGGCTTCCAGCGCCGCATTCAACATTGAAGTTGTCGCTTATGATGTACTGAATTCCTTCAGTCAGGCCTGCACCACCTTTGTGGGTCAGAACTATGGAGCCGGAAAACTGGACCGCTGCCGAAAAACACTGGTGCTTTGTCTGGTAGAGGATACCATCGCTTCCGGTTTGGCCATTTTGCTGGTTCTGTGTTCCGGTCGCTTCCTGCTGTCCCTCTTCAACCGAGATACGGAAGTGATCTCTATCGGCTATACACGCCTGATGATGGTATTCACAGCCTATTTCTTTAGTATGCTGTACGAGGTCATGTCTGGCTATCTGCGTGGATTCGGCATCTCATTGGTGCCTGCCCTGTTGACGATGTTGGGGGTCTGTGGGGTACGCATTCTGTGGGTCGCTACGGCGTTTCCGCGGCATCGAAGCTTCCAGACCATTTTGTTAGCCTATCCTCTGAGTCTGGCTGCTACTGCAGTTCTGATCTTGGCTGCACTGCTTGTCTATCACCCATCCCATAAAACGAAAGGAGAAGCTGTATGATTCCAACTGTCACACTGAACAATGGCATTAAGATGCCGCGCATCGGCTATGGCGTATTCCGCATGAAAGACCCGGAAGAATGCGAAGAGGCCGTTGTGCAGGCCATCCAGAGCGGATATCGTCTGATCGATACAGCTGCCGCCTATGAAAACGAAGAAGCGGTTGGTCGTGCTATCCGCCGCTGTGGTGTGCCGCGCGAAGAACTGTTCATTACCACAAAGCTGTGGATCACCGACACCAGCTATGAAGGAGCAAAACGAGGCTTTGCCCGTTCTATGGAGCGGCTGGGTCTGGACTATGTAGACCTCTACCTTATCCACCAGCCCTATAACGATTATTACGGTGCATGGCGGACACTGGAAGAACTGTATGCGGAAGGAAAAGCTCACTCCATTGGCGTAGATAATTTCACACAGGACAAGCTGGCTGATTTCCTGTTCTGGAATAAGGTCAAGCCCGCTGTGAATCTGGTGGAGTGCAATGCGTTTTTCCAGCGAGAGGATGACCGCCTTTACATGGAAAGCAAAAACATCCAGATGCAGGCATGGTCGCCGCTGGCCGCAGGGCAAGGCCGCTTGTTTGAGAACAAAACACTCTGCGCTATCGCAAATACGCATAACAAATCGGTAGCGCAGGTGGTTCTGCGTTGGCTGATGCAGCGAAACATTGTGCCGCTGGTCAAGTCGGCAAATCCGCAGCGCATGAAGGAAAATCTGGACATCTTTGACTTTGTGCTGACCGATGCCGAGATGCAGCAGATCGCAGCACTGGATACCGAGCGTACCGCTTTTTCACCCCACACTACTGGCCCGACAGTGGATGCGTTCCTAAAAGCATCACTGGATTATAAGGTATGATTTCCTCAACTTCGAATGTTTCAACCTTGTCAAGAGGGCTGGCAGCGTCCAGCCCTCTCTCTTTTTGCCAAAGTTTTCATTGCTTTTTCTTGCACACTGACGAAAGTGACGTATTTTCAAAACTTTTTGTTGACACGGCTCGATTTTTGTGGTAATCTATCCCAACAATTGAATATAACATATTTTTACATATTCGTTCTGGCCCTGTGGGGCTGAACATCTTGGCTTTCAGCCGTTACATAACCGACTAGCATGACCTTCCAGAAAAAGCGAAGGCAGGGCTGGTCTGTTTTGTGACGGCTTTTTTGTTGCCGTTTTGCCCGTTGCACCTTGAAAACCACATGACCGTCTGCATGGGATACCCGGCCATGACCCCAAAATGGGAGAGCCGGAAAACGCCGCCGGAAGGGGGCAGGAAAGCCATGCAGGGAGAACGGCAGGACGTTGATTTCCCAGTTGCGGAGTAAAACGATGTGATCAAAATGATCACATCGTTTTTCCGTAACGCCAAGAAAGGACGGTGTGCCTATGAGCAATTTTACCCCCGCATGGTTCAAGAAAGGCTTTTTCAACGAATCCCTGTTCTGTGACGATTTTCTGAGCACCCACCAGCTGCTTTACTCGAATGGCGCATTTTTCACCCCGGACGGCAGAATGGTGGACACCATGCCCCTGCGCTGTGAAATCTTCGAGATGATGCGTGAATACGTTGGAGCAAACCTTGCCAAGAAAGTCACCAATGTGGTGGATGTGCTGAAACTGGCGGCACAGGTGGAGGACTTCCCGCCCGTCACCGACCGCATTGCGCTGGCAAACGGCACCCTCTATCTGGACGGCACTTTTCAGGAGGGCAAGCCGGAGATCGTCCGCAACCGGCTCCCGGTCAAATATGACCCGAAAGCTGCAC
>OLGM01001251.1_pt1 | contig 12049 bp, 8 predicted proteins | sample 1606001 | NCBI WGS metagenome assembly OLGM01 (sample SAMN03283294) | human gut metagenome | biome: human-associated habitat; material: feces | host: Homo sapiens | place: Peru | collected 2012
GCTATAAGCAGGTGGCCAGTGGTATTTCTACGGAGACGGCGGATGAGATCCGGGGCTATATTTTGGAGGAGAACATTTCCGGTGTCCATCTGGAGCCCTCTGTCCGCCGGAGCTACCCTTTTGGAGACCTGGCCAGCCAGGTCATCGGCTTTACCAACCTGTCCGGCCAGGGCAGCGAAGGAATCGAGGCGGCCTACGATGCGTTCCTCTCCGGCCCAATGGCCAGAGTACTCACCACCAAGGGCAGCAACGAAATGGATATGCCCTTTTCTTATGAGAATCTGGTGGTACCCAGAGAAAGCTGCAACCTGATACTTACCCTGGACACCACGGTCCAGAGCTGCCTGGAAAACCGGCTCCGGGAGGCCATTGCCAAATACGATGTGCAAAACGGTGCCTTTGGCCTGGTGATGAACTGCAAGACAGGAGAAATTCTGGCCATGGCCACCCTGGGCGGCTACGACCCCAACGACTACCAGCGGGTGGCTGACGAGAAGACTGCCGGGGAGCTGGAAGCGCTGGAAGCGGAATACCGATCCTTCCCGGAAAATTCCGAGGAATATATCCGGGGCAGGCAGGCCTACACGGATCTGCTGACCCAGGCCAGATTGAAGCAGTGGCGCAACCGGGTGATTTCCGATGGCTACGAGCCTGGATCCACCTTTAAGGTCCTGACTATGGCGGCGGCCCTGGACTGCGGTGCCATTGATCTGAATACCCATTTCTACTGCCGCGGGGCAGAGCGGATCCAGGGCCGGGCTCAGCTGCTCCACTGCTGGCGCGCTGCCGGACACGGGGCGGAGCAGACGCCTCAGGCCTTGCAGAATTCCTGCAATCTGGCCTTTGCCCACATCGCCTTGAAGCTGGGCGGAGAACGGTTTTACAACTATGTAAAACGGTTCGGCATTCTGGAAAAAACCGGAGTTGATCTGGCAGGGGAGAGCAAGGGGATTTTCTTCGACAAGGCATTGGTGACCAATACGGACAAATGGGGCACGGCATCGTTGACCTCCGGCTCCTTCGGGCAGACCTTTAAGATCACCCCCTTGCAGCTGGTCAGGGCCATCGCCTCGGTGGTCAACGGCGGGGAACTTGTAGAGCCCTACATTGTTTCCGAGGTCCAGGATGCCAAGGGAAATGTGGTATACAGGCAGGAGCCAACGGTGACCCGGCGCACCGTCAAAGAGGAGACCTCTGAAATGATGCGGACCCTCATCCGTTCCGTGGTAACGGAGGGAACAGCGAAAAATGCCGATGTGGCGGGGTTCGCCATTGGCGGAAAGACGGGAACCAGTGAGAAAATAGATGTTTTTGATGACAAGGGACAAAGAGTATTGGATAAAATTGTATCATTTGTGGGGATTGCAACCATGGACGATCCGGAGTATATTGTATTGGCGGCTCTGGACACGCCTAGCAGGGCAACCGGGATCTATATTTCCGGCGGCGTTATGGCGGCACCTACCGTGGGGGCCATCCTGGCAGATATTCTGCCGTACCTGGGCGTAAAGAAAATGGAAGAACCCCAATAGAAAAAGGAGAATCAACATGAAACTGGAAAAGCTGCTGCGAGATGTGCCTGTTCTGGAGTGCCATGAGGACCTGGAGACGGATATCACCTCCATCGCCTATGATTCCCGCAAGGTTCGCCCAGGCGGCCTCTTTGTTGCCGTCTCCGGCCTTACCGCCGACGGCAACCGGTTCATTCCAATGGCATTGGAGAAGGGAGCCAGGGCGGTGGTCACCGCCGTGAAGCCGAAGGAAGACATTCCCTATGTGCTGGTAGAAAACGAACGGCTGGCTCTGGCGAAAATGGCCTGCAATTTCTATGGCCGTCCGGCGGAGGCCATGCACATCATCGGCGTTACCGGAACCAATGGAAAGACTTCTGTGACGCTGCTGCTCAAATCCCTGCTGGAGCGGACTTTGAGCGTAAAGGTGGGGCTGGTGGGCACCATGGGCAACCTGATTGGTGACGAGCCTATCCCATCGGAGCGGACGACCCCGGAGAGTTTGGAGCTCCAGGAGCTCTTCGCCCGGATGCGGGATGCCGGCTGCAGCTATGTGATCATGGAGGTCTCCAGCCATGCCATCGCCCTGGACCGCATCGGCGGCATCCACTATGAGGCGGCGGCCTTTACCAACCTGACAGAGGATCATCTGGATTTTCACAAGACCATGGAGGCCTACCGGGATACGAAGGCAGAGCTCTTCTCCCGCTGCGACAAAGCGGTTATCAACCTGGACGATCTCTACGGCCCCTATATGCTGGAAAAGGCCGGCTGCCAAACCCTGACCATTTCTGCCCATGGCAAAGGCCAGCTCCAGGCGGAGCAGATCCGGCTCCATGCTGACGGCGTTTCCTATCAGGCGGTGATGGATGGGGAGAAGGTTTCCGTTCATGTGCCGATTCCAGGCCGGTTTACGGTGTACAACAGCCTGACGGTGCTGGGCCTTGCCAGACTGCTGGGGATTTCTTTGGAGGAAGGAGCCCGGGAGCTGTCTCTGGTTTCCGGGGTGAAGGGACGGGTTGAGGTGGTGCCCACGCCGGGCATGCCCTATACGGTGCTCATCGACTATGCCCATACGCCTGACGGGCTGGACAAGGTCCTGTCCTCCGTGCGGGACTTCTGCAAGGGGCGGCTCATCGCCGTTTTTGGCTGCGGCGGAGACCGGGACCCCATCAAGCGCCCCATTATGGGCCGCATCGGTGTGGAAAGATCCGACTTTGCCATCATCACCTCCGACAATCCCCGAACGGAGGATCCTATGGCGATTATCCGGGATATCCTGGCAGGGGTGGATGATTCCATGGGAGAATATACCGTAATTGAGGACCGGCGAAAGGCCATCAGATACGCTATGGACATTGGCAAAAAAAATGATATAATAGTATTGGCAGGAAAAGGCCATGAGACCTACCAGGACGTTGGCGGCAAGAAGCACCACCTGGACGAACGGGAAGAGGTACAGGCACATCTGTCGGAATTGAGGGGACACCATGAGTAAGATCACCCTGGGTCAGGCTGCCCAATGGTGCGGCGGACAGGTTGAAAAACAATTTGAAGACCTAGAATTTCTGGGAGCAAACAACGATACCAGGCTGATCCGGCCCGGCCAGCTGTTTGTTGCCCTACAGGGAGCCCGGGACGGCAACGACTTTGTCCCGGAGGCTATGGCCAAGGGGGCGGCGGCGGCCCTGTGCAGTCGGCCCATGCACGGGATCCCTGCCATTGTGGTGCAGGATACCCGTGTGGCATTGGGAAAAATCGCCGCGGGAGAGCGGCAGCGCCTGGGAATGAAGGTGGTTGGCATCACCGGCTCCGTAGGCAAGAGCACCACCAAGGAGATGGTGGCTGCCGTTCTGGAAACCACGTTCCGGACGGCCAAGACCCCCGTCAACCACAACAACGACATCGGAATGCCTATGGCGATCCTGGCTATGCCGGAGGATACAGAGGTGGCTGTGCTGGAAATGGGGATGAATCATTTCCGGGAGATGGCCTATCTGTCTCAGATCGCCCGGCCGGACATTGCCGTCATCGTCAACATCGGTACGGCCCATATTGAGTTTTTGGGCACTGTGGCGGGGATCCGCCAGGCTAAAATGGAAATTTTGGAGGGCATGGAGCCCGGAGGAAAGCTGCTGCTCAACGGTGACGATGTGATGCTGCGGCACCTGGACCGAAAGCCCCAGCAGGAGCTGGTCTACTTCGGCTCCGACGATGGCTGCCAGATCCAGTGTGCCCAGGTGTGCAATGCGGAAGGAAAGCTGTGCTTCCAGGTCACCGCCGGAGGGGAAACCTTCCCGATAGAGATGCCCTTGGAGGGCCGCCACTTTGTCAATGACGCCATGGCCGCTGTGGCTGTGGGTCTGGAGCTGGGTGTTCTTCCGGCGAGGATCTGCCAGGGGCTCCACTCCTTCCGGAATCTCTCCGGACGGCAGGAGATTTTTGAAGCCTACGGTCTTACCTTCATTAAGGACTGCTACAATGCGGGCCCCGAATCTATGGTGGCGGCCCTCCACGTTCTGGGAGACCGAAAGGGGAGAAAGGTAGCGGTTCTGGGGGATATGCTGGAGCTGGGAGACCGGGCGGCGGCGGAGCACTACCGCATCGGCCGCATTGCCGCGGAGCGGGTGGACTGGGTCCTGGCCTATGGCCCCAACGCGGAGCGGGTCATCGGCGGCTGCCTTACCGGCGGTATGCCGGAGAACCGGGCCCTGGCCTTCACAGATCAGACGGCGATCCTGTGCGAGCTGCAGCGGATGGCCCGGCCCGGGGATGTGATCCTCTTCAAGGGCAGCCGCGGAATGCACATGGAAAAGGTCCTGGAGGACTTTTTGAAATATGAAAAAGACCTGAATGGAGGAACTCCCCAATGATTCGTATGATTATCACGGCAGTTGCCGGTGCCCTGGTTTCGACCCTGTTTGGTTATCTGCTGCTGCCTGTGCTCCGGGCCCTGAAGGCTGGCCAGTCCGTCCGGGACATCGGCCCTACCTGGCACAACAGCAAGGCGGGAACGCCCCTGATGATGGGCCTGATGTTTATCGGCGGCAGTCTGGTATGCATCATTGCCAACCTGCACTGGATCGAGGAGTACAGCTCCTTCTTTGTCTTTGCCCTGGCTGCCTGCTTCGGCCTCATCGGTTTTATTGACGACTACTACAAGATCCATAACCGCCGGGATATGGGCCTGACCGCTTTCCAGAAGGCTATGCTCCAGGCTGCGGTTTCCGCCGTATTTCTGTACGTGTTGTATATGAGCGGCATTCTCACCTGCGACCTGTATATCCCATTCCTCAATAAGCGGTACTTTATCCCGCCGATCATTTATGGGATCTTCGGTATGTTTGTCATTGTGGGCTGCGTCAATTCCGTGAACCTGACCGACGGCATCGACGGCCTGAGCTCCTCTGTGACCATCCCTGTGATGCTGTTTTTCACCATTGCCGCCATGGCTATGGATCGGCCCGACGCGGCGGTACTTCCGGCGGCGCTGGTTGGCGGACTGCTGGCCTTCCTGCGGTTTAACTGGCATCCGGCAAAAGCCTTTATGGGCGATACCGGCTCCCTGTTTCTTGGCGGCGTGGTCTGCGGATTGGCCTTTGCTTTGGATATTCCCCTGGTGCTGATTTTTGCGGGCTTTGTATATATTGTAGAGACCATGTCCGATATCCTGCAGGTCAGCTATTTCAAAGCCACTCACGGCAAGCGGCTGTTTAAAATGGCCCCCATTCACCACCATTTTGAAATGTGCGGCTGGAAAGAAGAGAAGATTGTTCTGAGCTTTACGGCGGTCTCTGCCATTATGTGCGTCATCGCCTGGCTGAGTATTTCCGGATTGACCCGGTAAGGGAAAGGAGCGTCCCATGGCGGCAGGAAACAAGCTGCTTGCCAAAGAGGACCGCCGCGGAAGCGGCGCGGATATTCCGTTTTTGATTCTGACCTTGGGGCTTCTGGCCCTGGGGCTGGCGGTGCTCTATTCCGCCAGCTCCGCCCAGAGCGCCTACGATACCGGCTATGCCATCACCACCCGGTATCTGCAAAAGCAGGCCGTATGTGCCCTGCTGGGGTTGATTGCCCTGTATCTGTTCAGCCGGGTGCCGGCGGCCCTGTGGTACCGACTGGCCTGGCCCGTATACGGTGTCAGCATTTTGCTGCTGCTCAGCGTCCTGATTGTGGGGCAGCAGGTCAATGGGGCCAGACGCTGGATCAGCATTGCCGGGCTTCAGTTCCAGCCCTCGGAGATCGCCAAATTTGGGGCAATTCTGGTATTTGCCAGGCTGACAGCGGATTTTGGGGAGAAAAGCGAAGATTTTCTCCACGGTGTCCTGGGCTTCGGCGGAGCGCTGCTGGGCATCCTGGTACCCCTGGCCCTGGAAAAGCACCTGAGCGCCATCATGCTTCTGGGTATGGTAGCGGTGGTGATGATGTATTATGCGGGGACCCGGCTGCGCTGGCTCCTCTTGGGAGCGGCAGGTGCCGCGGCGTTTCTCCTTGTGTATGTCAGCCTTATGGGCTACGCCGGGGACCGGATCTCCGCCTGGCGGCACCCGGAGCTGGACCCCGGGGACACGGGGTACCAGATATTGCAGTCCCTTTATGCCATTGGCTCCGGCGGTGTGCTGGGGCTGGGCTTTGGAAAGAGCAGACAAAAATATCTGTATCTGCCCTTTCAGTATAACGATTACATTTTTGCCATTTTTTGCGAGGAGCTGGGCTTATTGGGAGCCCTGGCCCTTATGGCGCTGTTCGCGGCGCTGATCACCAGAGGCTACCGGATCGCGAGACTTGCCTCAGACCGGTTCTCGTCGGCACTGGCGGCGGGACTCACAAGCCTCATTGCGGTGCAGACTATTTTGAATTTGTGTGTCGTCACAAACCTGCTCCCTTCTACCGGCATTGCCCTGCCTTTCTTCTCTTACGGAGGGACGGCCCTGGCAGTGAACTTGGGAGAGATGGGCATTGTGTTGAGTATATCCCGACAGAAAGACAGCGGACTGGTTTCCAGACGCTTATCATCAGGAGGAAAACAGAATTGAATCTGGTATTTACCTGCGGCGGTACCGCCGGACATATCAATCCAGCCATTGCCGTGGCCAATGAGATGCGGCGGCGGGATCCGGACTGCAAGGTCCTGTTTATCGGGGCCAAGGGTCACATGGAGGAGAAGCTGGTGCCCCAGGCGGGCTTTGAGCTGAAGACCCTTCCCGGCTCCGGTCTGAGCCGGAAGCTGAATCCCAAGGGAATCAAACAGAATATCCACGCCGTTCAGTGCGTTTTACAGGCGGTCAGGTCCTGCAAGGAGATCTTTCGGGAATTCCGGCCCGATGTGATCGTTGGTACCGGCGGCTATGCCAGCTTTCCGGCCCTTTACGCCGGAAGCAAGCTGGGTATCCCCACCTGTGTTCACGAGAGCAACGCCGTCCCCGGTGTCACGACCAAGATGGTGGCGAAGCGCGCGTCCCGGGTGCTGGTGGCTTTTGAGGAAAGCGTGGGCTACTACAATGACCCTGGCAAGGTAGAGGTTGTTGGTATGCCTCTGCAGCAGGGCTTCATCTACGCCGACAAAAAGAGTGCCCGGCAGCAGCTCGGGCTGGGGCAGGAGGACTTTGTGGTCCTTTCCGCCTTCGGCAGCTTGGGAGCCAAGCACATGAACGAGATGGTAGCGGAGCTTATGTGCATGGAAAAGGAGGCAGGCTATCCCTTCCACCACATCCACGCCACCGGCGGCTTCGGCTGGGAATGGATGCCGGAGCTGCTCCGGAAGGACGGCTTAGACCTGCCCCATACCCCTGCCATTGACATGCGGGAGTATATCTACGATATGCCGTTGGAGATGGCGGCGGCGGATGTGGTCATCAGCCGGTCCGGTGCGGCCACCTGCAACGAGATCGCCGCCTCCGGCACGCCAAGCATCCTGATCCCGTCCCCCAATGTGACCAATAACCACCAGGAGCGGAATGCAAGAGTCCTTTCCGACAAGGACGCCGCCGTGACCATCCTGGAAAAGGACTGCACCGCCGAAAAGGTCATGGCGGAGATTCAGTCCCTGCTGGCGGATAAAGAGCGCCGGGAGAATATGAGCAAGACCCTTCGGAGCATGGTGCGCCTTGACTCCACCCAGCGCATCTGCGACATTGTAGAGGAGCTGGCCGGGAAGCGGTAACCCCTCAGGAGGAACACACCATGGATACGAACGAAAAGAAAACGCCGCCGGAGCGGCAGCCGGAAGTCAGGCCCCACGCTCCCCAAATGGATGGAGTCAGCGCCGGAGGCCGCCCAAGGCGTCCTGTGCCCCGCCAGCAGGCGGAAAATATGCCGGGAAAGACTTCGAGAAAAGAAGGGGAGACTGCCCCAAGACGCCGCCCACCCCAGCCGCAGCAACAGCGTCCTGCCGGAGCCGCCGAGGGTCAGCGCAGGCAGCCCCCCAGAAAGTCTTCTGAGGAGTCGGCCAGAAAAGCTCCGGCCGAAGCCCGGCAAAACCGCCCACCCCGGAAGCCTCAAAGTGCTGCCGGCAAGAAACCCCAGCGAAATACCGGGGACTCCGGCTATCAGCCCTACCGGCGGGCGGGGCAGCGTCGGAAAGCCCAGCGGTCCGATAAGCTGCGGACCTTCTTCTCCAACCGAAACCCGGTGCTTGTGTGGTTCGAGAGGATCCGCTACAACAAAGACAGCTTTGCCGAAGAATCAGACATTGCCAAGCAGCGCCAGGCCCGCCGGGAGGCAGAGGCGGAAAAGCGCCGCCGGAGGCAAAACCGCTTCAACACGCCTGCGGTCATCTACACCCAGCCCGCGGCCTTCAACCGGGACAAGCTCATTGTCCAGCTGATTTCCGTCCTGTCTGTGGTCATCGCCATGATGATCGGCCTGTCCGTCTTTTTCAAGGTGGGCCGGATCACGGTGTCCGGAGCGGAGACCTACCAGCCCTGGACCATTGTGGAAAACTCCGGCATCTCCAAAGGAGATAACCTGCTGACCTTCAGCCGGGCCAAGGCCGTGAGTCAGATATTGGCCAACTGCCCCTATGTAAAAGATGTAAGAATTGGAATAAAACTCCCGGATACGGTTAATATTGAGATAGTGGAAAGCGATGTGGTCTATGCCATCAAGGACGAACAGGGTACTTGGTGGCTGATGAACTCCGATGCCAAGGTCTCTGAGATGATCAACGGCTCCCGGGCCTCCAACTATACCCAGGTTTTGGGTGTGACCCTGTCCTCGCCCAAAATCGGAGAGACCGGCGTGGCAACAGAGATCCAGACAGAGCAGACGGACCCCACCGAGGAGGTCGCGGGTACCATGCCTACGGTGGCAGCCATTGTGATTTCCGGTGCCCAGCGGCTCAATACCGCCAAGGAGATCCTGAAGGCCTTGGAAGACAACGATATTGTTGGTGAAGCCGCCAGCGTAAATGTCACCGATGTGGACGACATTGAGCTTTGGTACGGCAGCCGCTACCAGGTGGAACTTGGGGACAGCAACAACCTGACCTATAAGATCGCCTGCATGTATGATGCCATTCTGCAGATGAGTGACTACGAAACCGGCGTTCTGGACGTAAGCTTCAATACCTGGACCGATCAGGTGGCCTATACGCCCTTCAGTTAAGCTCCATTTCAGCATTGGCCCCCCTTCCGGGGCCAAAAGTTGGATAAAATTTCAGAAATTCAAAGATTTTCTATTGACCAATCCAAAATTACAAGCTAAAATAGAAAGGTACGATTTACGAACTATGCAGAAACGGAAGCAGAAGCAGCAAGTCCAGCAGCCGCAGTCTGGCTCCAACTGCGAAAAGATACATAGGAGGAACGAGAGTATGTCTGAAACCATTCAGGATCGCGTTGTCAAGATCAAGGTGATCGGCGTTGGCGGCGCAGGCAACAATGTTATTAACCGGATGATCGAGTCCGGAGTCAACGGCGTAGAATTTGTGGCCGTGAATACAGATAAGCAGGATCTCAATAAGTCGGTCTGCAAGAACAAGGTCCAGATCGGTGAGAAGCTTACCGGCGGTATGGGCGCCGGTTCCAAGCCCGAGGTGGGCAAGAAGTCCGCCGAAGAGAGCCGCGCCATCCTGGCCCAGGCCCTGGAGGGGACAGACATGGTCTTCATTACCGCCGGTATGGGCGGCGGCACCGGCACCGGCGCGGCTCCCATTGTGGCTGACCTTGCCCACGAGGCGGGCATTCTCACCGTGGGCGTTGTGACCAAGCCCTTCAAGTTTGAAGGTGCCAACCGGATGCGTCAGGCCGAGCAGGGCATTGCCGACCTGAAGGACAAGGTGGATTCCCTGATCATCATCCCCAATGACCGGCTGAAATACGTCACCGATCAGAAGATCACCTTCGCCAACGCCTTCGGCATTGCCGACGACGTGCTCAAGCAGGCCGTCACCTCCATTTCCGAGCTGGTTGGCTTCTGCAAGAACGTCATCATCAACCTGGACTTTGCCGACGTTTCCGCGGTCATGAAGAACGCGGGCCGGGCGCATATGGGTGTGGGCACCGCTTCCGGCAGGGAGAAAGCCGAGCAGGCCGCTACCGCCGCCGTGTCAAGCCCCTTGCTCGAGACTTCCATCAACGGCGCTACCGGCGTGCTGGTGAACGTCACCGGCTCTTCCGAGATGACCCTGGACGACGTGGAGACCGCTGCCGGCATTGTGCAGGAGGCCGCCAACCCCGAGGCCAACATCATCTTCGGCGCCACCATTGCCGAGGACTTCCAGGATGAGATGCGGGTCACCGTCATTGCCACGGGCTTTGAGATGAAGCCTGAGACCAATGCCTTCGCCCCCAAGGCCGCAGCCGGTGCCAGACCCAGCACCCCCAGCTTCGTGCCCGAGGACATCGACACCCCCGTGGCCGCCTCCCGTCAGCCCACCAAGCCTGCGGACATGGGCGACATCGACGAGATTTTCAGCATTTTCAAGCGGTAAGAACGTTGTTTCGCATCCCGACCCTCCGGGGTCGGGATGCTTTTTTGGGAGAAATCATGGCAGCTTATGAAAACCTGGCGGCAAGCTACGACCGCCTGACAAATGACGTAGACTACCGGGCCACGGTGGATTTCTACCGGGAAATCCTGAACCGGGAAGGGGTCAAACCCAGAACCGCCGTTGACCTGGCCTGCGGAACGGGCTCTGTGAGCGTGCTCCTGGCGCAGGCAGGGCTGGACGTCACCGGGGTGGACATGTCCGAAGAAATGCTCACCATGGCCCAGCAGAAGGCTCAGGACATGAAAAATCCCCCTCGGTTCGTCTGCCAGAGACTGGAAAAACTGCGCCTGCCCCGAGCCGTCGATCTGGCGGTCTGCGCTCTGGACAGCCTGGATTACATTACAAACCCGGAAAACTGCGCCGAAGCCATTGGCCGGATTTACCGGGCGCTGAATCCCGGCGGTATTTTCATTTTCGATGTGAACACGCCGGAAAAGCTCCGGGCCATGGACGGTCAGGTGTTCCTGGACGAGGACGAGGACGTGTACTGCGTCTGGCGGGGAGAATTTGACGAGCAAGCCAACATCTGCTCCTATGGCATGGATTTGTTCCAGCGGCAGGGGAAGCTCTGGCGGCGTTCCTTTGAGGAGCACCGGGAGTACGCCTATTCCGAGCCTCAGCTCAGAGGCTACCTGAAAGCGGCGGGCTTTACAAATATTCAGGTCTATGGCGACCGGCGGTTCAGCGCTCCCCAGCCGGGGGAGCAGCGGATTTATTTCAAAGCGAGAAAGGGAAGAATCAAATGAAGGACTATCTGGTTCGAGGCATGAGCATGGACGGCTTTGTAAAGGCCGTGGCCATCCGCTCCACGGAATTGGTGAGCCGGGGTGCCCAGATTCAGAAAACCACTCCGAACGCCACAGCGGCCTTTGGACGGGCTCTGACGGCGGCCTCCATGATGGGCAATATGCAGAAGGTGGAGGACGGCTCCATGACCCTGCAAATCCGGGGCGGCGGCCCCATCGGCACCATTACCGTGGTGTCCGACCCGGTGGGCAACGTCCGGGGCTGCGTAACGGAGCCCAATGTGCCCCTGGTGGAAAAATACCCGGGGAAGCTGGATGTGGGGGCAACTGTCGGCAAGGACGGCACCATCACCGTAATCCGGGATTTGCAGCTGAAGGAGCCTTATGTGGGCTCTACGGAGCTGGTGTCCGGGGAAATCGGCGACGATGTGACCGCCTATTTTGTCCAAAGCGAGCAGGTGCCTACGGCCTGCGCCCTGGGGGTGCTGGTTGACCGGGATCACACCGTGAAGACCGCCGGCGGATATCTGCTTCAGCTGCTGCCCGGCGCCCCGGAGGAGACCATCAGCGCCCTGGAGAAGGGTATCCAGCAGGCCGGGGCGGTGACGCCTATGCTGGAGGCGGGCATGACTCCGGAGGACATCCTGGGTCAGGTCTGCGGCAGTTTGGGGATGGTGTTTCTGGAGACCCAGGAGGTCAGCTACAAGTGCTACTGCTCCCGGGAGCGGGTGGAGCGGGCGCTCATCAGCCTGGGAAAGGCGGAGCTGACCCAGATCCGGGACGAGGGGAAGCCCTTCCCG
>OLGM01001255.1_pt1 | contig 11981 bp, 9 predicted proteins | sample 1606001 | NCBI WGS metagenome assembly OLGM01 (sample SAMN03283294) | human gut metagenome | biome: human-associated habitat; material: feces | host: Homo sapiens | place: Peru | collected 2012
TTCTTATCCCGAATCGCATACACTCTCGTACAGATCCCAAGTACCGTCGGCCGGTGTGTCGTTACAATACAGGTTCGCGGATACGTATCCGTCATAATATTTTTCAGCACCTTCCGCTCTGTCGCCACATCGAGCGCTGAGGTCGCCTCATCCAGCAGCAGAATCGGTGATTTTCGAAGCAGTGCACGTGCAATCGAAAGACGCTGCGCCTGTCCTTCTGAAAATCCGCCGCCGCGTTCTTTTATCATACTCTCAATGCCATCCGGCAGCTTTTCCACAAACTCCCAGGCACATGCCAGTTTTAACGCCTCCACAATCTCTTCATCCGTGGCTTCCGGCTTCACATTGCGCATATTCTCTGCAATCGTTCCGGAAAACATTGTATTTCCCTGCGGCACATAGGAAAACAGCTTTCTTGTGGACGGCGACAGCGTAATCCGCTGTGACCGGTCTTCTCCTGCACCGACCCAGGCTTCTCCCTCCTGTGCACGCAGCAAAGATAAAATCAAACGCAGCATGGTCGTTTTTCCCTCACCGGACGGCCCAACCAGTGCAATGATTTCATGCGGCCATGCCTCCAGCGAAGCTTTCGAAAATACTTCGGTTCCTGTGTGATACGTATAGCTCAGATCTTTCATTTCCAGTCCGATACCGCCGGACTGATACTTTTTCGCAAACTGTTCCACTTCTCCGTCTGCGCTGTAGTCCTCCTGCTGCATCTCCACAATATCCATCAGACGGCCAGCTGAAATGCCAAGTGAAATCGCCGACGGTACAAGGCTCACCAGCGAGTTGACGGAACCGGTCAGCGTACCGGACAAAGACAGGAACATTGTCATCGTACCATAAGATATCGCTCCGCTCCAGACACGGTAAATTCCCCAGCCGTAACAGCTGTAAGAAACGATGTAACTGATCAGGGTCATCAGAATGGAGGTCGCCATCGACATTTTCTGAAAATCGAGGCGCATCTTAATGTATTCCTTCTGCAAGCCTTTCAGGCGGTCCACATAGAAACGAATCATATCGAATGCCTTGATCGTCTGAATATTGGAAAATGCCTCCTGGTTAAAGCCGTACAGCTTCGCACTCATCTGTGCACTCCGCTGGTTATTCTTCGTCATCCGGCGCAGCAGCGGACGCGAAAGCAGCGCACTGAACGGAATGCCGAGCAGCGCAAAGACTGCGAACGTTGGATCGTAATGAACTACGATTGCCAGTGCACTGATAAACTTTACGGTATAAATCACGAGGTTCGGCAGCCAGTTTAAGATGCCGCTTGAAATATTTGATGCATCAGAACTCCAGCGTGTCACCAGGTCACCGGTATGATACGCTGTCAGTGACTCCCAGTCCGTCACCAGAATTTTTGCGAAGATATCGTTCTGAATTTCACGGTCTACTTTCAGATTAATCATCGTGGACGCATAAGTAGATGCCTGTGAAATCAATGTGTTTCCAAACGAAAATCCAATCATCATGGCAAACGTCTGCACCAGTTTTCCAGTCTGATGACCCGTGATGATATCGACAAGATCTTTGGAAATCACACTGGATGCCAGAGAGACGCCGGTTCCGAAGATGCCCAACACCGTATAGAAAATCATGGCTTTCCAGTATCTTCTGGCATACTGACAGATCCACAGAAATTCTTTCCACATCTTCTGCAGCATATCCGCCTGAAGGTACTTTCCTGCTTTCTGCCGAAACTCCGTCATCTTCCTGCCTCCTGCACCTTTTTTTCATCATCCGTAATTTTCTGATACATAACCTCCGCAGCCGTATCATTTTTCGTGCAGCGCAGGAAATAAACCGGCTTTTCCTCCGCAATTGCTTCGGCAAATTTCAGATTTTTTACCATCAGTTCCGCGGTCCACGGCGGAGAAATCATGCGCTGCATGACGCGGAGCGTTTTCTGTTCTTTTTTCAGAGAGACAATCTCTTCCGCTGCCGCTTTTTCCAGCAGTATAATACCACCGAGTTCTTTCTTCTCTGTTGTAAAGATCTCCGACGTTCCGCACCATGGAATGCCGTAAACCCAAAAGTGGTTTCCTTCTTTTCCAATCAGGTTCAGATCCCCGTTCAGATACGGTGTGTTAAACAGCTTTTTCCAGAGTGCTGTGTGTGTGGATTTTCCCATACCGGACGGACCGGAAAACAGCCATGCTTTTTCAAGATACAACAGCGATGCTGAGTGCAGTGCAAACATGCCTTTTCTCTGTGCCAGAAATAAAAATACCGGGCGGATTGCCAGAAAAAGAGAATCCTGCTCCTCCTCTTTCATCGGACGGCGGTAATATATCCGCGCATAACTGCCGTCCTCTTTCATCCAGATTTCATAAATATTTTCCAGTGCATCAAACCGAAGAACGTATCCTTCCTCCCAGGTGCAGACCGTCAAGTCCTTATTTCGGATCAGAAGGGTTCCATTCTGATGACTCTCCGGCATCCGTTCTGCCAGTTCCAATGTGAGATCCGGCATTTTCTTTCCCGAATTATCATCTGCAGAACGAAATGCGCCAAGCTGTTTCGGAATACATCCTTTTGCTCCATACACTGCAATTTCCAGTCCGGCAATTTCCAGCCTGCCTTCACACGTTCCGACGGGGCATCCCAGTTCCCGGCGCACAGCTCCGAACGCGATCAGTTCCTGTACAAAAGCCGCAATATCTTTTGCCAGTTCCTCCTGCCCGCCCTCTGGAATTTCATAATACGCTGCTGTTTTTGCCGCCAGCTCCTCCATCGTCTGCGGCTGCTCCAGTGCCTCCCACAGCACCAGTGCTGTCTCATTCAGCTCCATCCCCCGCTTCTGATCTGCAATTTTCTGTCCATAAGGCAGAAGATGATACGTGTTTCCGATTTTCTGCAGCAGATATCCTTCCTGCCTTCTGATTCTCATTGTTTTCGTTCCTTTCTGTCTTTTCGCTCCAAAAAAGAAATGATATAATAAACATATCTTTTTCAGAACGGAGTTTTCTATCATGTATACTTACGATATTGAACAGCTTTTAAAAGATGGTTCCGCCATCCAGCTGAAACCACAGGGCTACAGTATGTATCCGCTTTTTCATCCCGGACGGGATGAAGCCATCATTGAAGCGTATCCCATTAATCAGCTCCGCCGCGGCGATGTGATTCTCTACCGCCGCGATCAGGGAATCCTTGTTCTTCACCGGATCTGCCGTATTACTTCTGACGGCTTCTATCTGGTCGGGGACAATCAGACCGAGATCGAAGGACCGCTCCGTCCGGATCAAATCCGTGGAAAGATGACCGGCGTTGTACGCGGCGGAAAATCCTTTTCTGTCTCCCATCCGCTTTATCGAGTGCTTTCTTCACTCTGGCTTTTCCTGCGTCCCATCCGTCCGCTGTTCTGGCGTACTGCAGCACTTTTCCGCAAAATTCTGCAAAAAAGTTAAAAATGCCTTTTCTTATCTTCTCATTCCGCGTACCATCCGGACGATGCTCTGAAGTCTCCATCCTCTTCCGAAGAATACGGCATCCAGTGCCAGCGGTACCAGAATGCAGAGAAGAAAGCAGATACAAAACAACACCATACCGCCGTTTCCATAAACAACTGGGACTACTTTCTGCATCAGTGCAACCTCCGCAGCCATCACTGCAAGGTACTCTCCCAGATCTCTTGCATAGCGCAGGGCTTCCTCCCGCATCTGCAGGAAATCACGGAAAAAGATAATATAACGATAGCAGATCTGCAGCAGGTAGGAAACCAGAGTTCCGAGAAGAACGCCTGTCATCCCATATGGTTTCACAAGCGCAAGTGATATAACAAGATTCAGAATCGCACTCGATGCACCAACATTTTTTTCTTTCTCAAACAGGCCTGTTACGCCCATCACCATGTTGAGCGGAAGACCCATAATTCTCACCATCAGAACCACAATACAAAGTACCGCAGTTCCCCAGCCAAGTTCATAGGACGGCCCGAGCCAGATGTCACGCACAAACGGTGTAATCAGGGAAAACAGTCCCACTGCAACGACAGAAGAAATGCCGAAAAATACAAACGTAATCTGCCGCAGTATCTCATAGTTTCTGCGGTGATTTTTTTCTGTAAAATAGTCCCCGATGGTTGGCTGAATGGTATTTGCCAGAATCGTAAGAATGTTGATGATCGCCTGTGTGATCATACTGTAGTTTGCGTATCTTCCTACGGTAGCAACTCCAATAAATCCGGAAATAATCAGATTATCCGTACAGTTCAGCATCTTCTCTGAAACTCTGGAGATAAACAGACTTTTCAGATCCTTCATAATCCGGCTGGTAAGGTGCGGCGAGCTTTTCTCTTTTCGCATTTCATGCAGAAACGGATATTTCTTTTCCACATACCAGCTGATCCAGAGATTCAGCAGTACCTCGACTACAATATTAAAGGCAAGCGCTGTCAGATAACGCTGTGTATAGGTAACCAGAAGGATAATCGCCCCATAACTGGTAATATTCAAAATCAGGCCGGCTATACTTGCTATATACTCTTTCTGATCCGCAATCAGGAGCGATTTCCGGTATGTCAGCAGATATGACAGCACCGTTCGAAGCAGCCACATCGCATACAGGGTACGAATGTAGGTGAGAGGATAGCTGTTGTTTTTCATGAACAGATGAATAAACGGCAGCAGTACCATTCCGGCTGCAAAAATGATGACAGCGAAGATATGGTATGCTTTCCGGTAGAGATTCATCAGTGAGGCAATCTCATGCTCATCCTTCCTTGCAATCGCTCCATACAGATGATAGACAATCGCCGTCGAAATGCCAAGCTCTGTCACAGAAAGAATGTTGATGACGTTGGAAATAACACCATTCATGCCAACCAGTTCTGCGCCCATATACAAATTCATCGCTCTCTGACTGAAAAACCCCAGAATCAGGAGTGCAAACTGCGAAACCATGCTGAAAAAGCTGTTTCGAAATAGATTTTTAATTCGCATGCTGTCCTCCTCCGTCTTTTTTTATCTTTGCTATTTTCTGCTGTTTTCATAGATTTTGCAATCTCGAAATGGTATGATACTGATATTACCTGTTTTTATGAAAGGATATTTATCAAATTTTATGAAAAAAAGACCGCTTTCCCGCATTTTGTTTTTTCTTCTGCTCCTGCTGTTTCTCGTACTGTTTGCGTTCCTTGGCATCCGCACTTTTTATCATGCTGCTTACACACCCGAAACATGTACGGAGACTGTTGAAGAATTATCCAATCCCTATATCGGATTTTATCACATGTATGGATATGTCCCCGGCAGCGATACACTCTCCAATCTTCCCTCCGATGATAATTCTGATTCGGAAGAAGCGCCGGGTCTTGTCATGCTGGAACTGAATCTGCGGCAGTTTTCCAATGAAGATCTCTCTGACCTGGCACTCTCGCAGATTGATACAATTCTGTCCGTCTGGCAGAAACATGGAGCTCAGGTGATTCTGCGTTTTCTTTACGACTGGGATGGCGAAGCCACCGCAACTGAGCCGCAGAATCTCGAACAGATTCTGCGTCATATGGATCAGGCAGCAGACATTGTGAACCGCTACACAGACTGTGTTTTTCTGATGCAGGGTATTTTTGTCGGAAACTGCGGGGAAATGAATAACTCCAACTACATGTCCGATGAAAATTGTACCGTCCTGATGCAGCATCTGTCCAGCGTAATTAACCCATCAATTTTTCTGTCGGTCCGCACCCCGGTGCAGCGAAGAAAAATTCTGGATTCCATGGAACTTCCTTCGGCAGAAACCGCCTTTGACGGCTCTCTTTCTTCCCGGCTCGGTCTTTTTAATGATGGAATGCTGGGAACCGCGAACGACACCGGCACCTACGGGGAGACATCTGCTTCCGCCGATACTTACCGCTCTGCATGGGTGCGCGAAGATGAACTTGCATTTCAGAATACGCTCTGCAATTTTGTCCCGAATGGCGGAGAAGTAATTCTTGATAATCCTTTCAACGACCTTGATCGTGCCATTTCCGATCTGACGCAGATGCATGTTTCCTACTTAAATTCAGAGCATGATCTGGCCGTTCTGAATAAATGGAAAAATACGGTTTATGATGATGAAGCCTCCATTTTTCATGGCATCTCCGGCTATGATTATATCGGCCGTCATCTCGGCTACCGCTACGTAATACGCGGCACCAGCCTGGATCGTTCTTCGTTGACCATTCAGCTGGAAAATGTCGGATTCTCTGTCAATTACCGCAGGATGGATCTGCTGCTTACGCTGGTTTCCGATACCGGAGAAGTTTTGTCTTATCCGCTTTCCGATGACTCCAGATTCTGGACACCGGGAAACAGTACAGAACTTTCCGTTTCACTTCCTTTGCGTGAACTGGAAAAGGGAACTTACACCGTGTATTTTCAGATGACCGATCCATCTCTGCAGCGGGAAATTATGATTGCCAATACGTTTTCCCACAGTGAATACGGATTTCAGCTCGGTACTTTTGAACTGGAAAAGCTGATGTGATACGTTCCCAGCAGCACACGTCCGGATTCCGTCTCCTGGTTGGCAAACAGGATCGGCCGTTGATCCCGCCTGCGGTATAATGCAAGAAACAGTCTTTGCTGTTCCGGTGCCGCAGGCAGTTTTACTGTCTGACGGAGAATTGTTTTTTCTCCGCTGTTCCAGGATCGCGGGTCCGCGGCAATCTGGATTTTTTCGCCTGATTCCGTTTCGAGATAACAGTCTGCTTCTTCGGTCAGCTCAGCAAAACCGCGGTTTTTCAGCGTGATTTCCACCTGAGTTTTCCACACATCCTTCTCTCCTGCCAGATGCATTTCCACATTTTCCACCACAAAGCGGTAGCCAAGACGTTTTCCAATGGCGTCTGTTCCGGATATACCGTCCACATTTTCCCGTTTCCACTGTTCCAGAAGCCGCAGATCATATGTGCTGTTCAGATACGAAACATGCATTTTTTCCAGATCTTTGATCGCTTCCGCGGCAGAAATATTCTGTTTTCCGTCCACACTCTGTACTGCCTCGCCGCCGCAGAAATGGCCGCGCATTGCCGTGTTCTGCCAGGCGAGCTCTGCTTCACGGCTCTGCGGTTCCTGCCCCGGTGTCTCCATGGCAAAGGTACCGTATGTGCCAAGATCGGTTTCTGATCCGAAAATTCCATCATTATACAGAGTCAGATGTTCTTTTTCTTCCTCGTTCCAGTCTTTCGTAAGCTCCCGCCACTGGGAGGGTCTGCGCACTGCCAAAGGACATGTACCGTCAAGTGCATCCAGCATCGTCTGAACCAGCGTCTGGAATCCGCCCGGGATCAGATACCGGGAGCCATGCATTTCTCCCCAGTTTCCGATCAGGATTCCCTGTACAGCATAGATAACCTCCGAAAATTCCCGGATCACTCCGCCAAGCTGCCGCATATGTTCCTGCACTGTTTTGATGCTGCCAGGCTCGTGTTCCAGTCCTTTTCCCTCCAGATCATAAGCGAACCGAAGGATCATTCCCCTTTTTTTACCCCCGAAAAATACGAGGATTTTTCGAATCCACTCCATTGATTCCTGCGTGATCGCGCCGGATGCAAACGCTCCGATGCCGATCCGCAGAAGCACGAGCTCCTCGTCCTCACAAGTAACATACAATGGCTCGTCTGTTTTTGCCGCATCAAACGTATATAGATGATACCATCCGCAGCCCGGATTTCGCACCGCCATGCTGCATTCCGCAAAATCCGCCCGGCAGAAGGTGAAGTTATCCGTTGTTTGCTGTCCCCTCAGAAGGCTTTTCAGTTTTTCTTTCCACATCTTTTCGTCCTGCTCCCGCATCCATTTTTAAAACCTTACACCGGAAAATTACGGCCAGCACGCTGTAAAACATGCGCATCATATACCAAATGGGTTTCAGTCCGGAGTGCATGCTTTTTCCCGAGGTCCGTATGTGCATGACTGCCGGAATTTCGACCACTTTGAAATCGAGCAGCATCATCTGCGTGATCATGTTGGTATCCGGGTATTTATCATCAAAATGATTATACTGGGAATAGTACAGCACCGCTTTGCGGCTGAGTCCCTGCAGTCCCGTCGTCGGATCTGCGATCCATCTTCCCGTCGCGATATGCAGCATACGCCGAAACAGGCGGAATGCCAGTTTTTTCGCAAAGCCCACATGGAATTCTGCACTTCCATCCATAAAGCGGGAGCCCAGCACGATATCCGGTGTTCTTCCGTCCTCATCTTTTTCTTTCAGTCTTTCATAAATCTTTCGAATATTGCATACATCATGCTGGCCGTCCGCATCCATCTGGATCACATACTGGTAACCCCGGCGGATTGCATATTTGTATCCAAGCTGCAGTCCGCTTCCATAACCAAGATTAAAGACATGCGTTACTACCGCATAACCGCGCTGTTTTGCCATCCAGTTTGTGTTATCCGAAGATGCATCATTCATAACCAGTACATCGACAATATCGGAGATCTCCGGCTGTGCCAGCTGGTTCATCACTTTTCCTATGTTTTTTTCTTCGTTGTATGCCGGAATAATCAGCAGTACCTCTTTTTGTCCCATATTTCCCGCCTCATTTCATCAGATCCAGCAGCCGCTGAATGTCCTCTGTCTGTCCGTTCACTTTCTGTTTTGCCGCGGCGGCAAGCCGCTCTTTTTTTGTGGTGTCATCGATCAGCTCTTCTATTTTTTTTGCAATGTCCTCTGGTGTCAGCGGACAGAGCAGGCCGTCGACGCCGTCCTCGATCTGCTCGCGGTTTCCCGCGCAGTCTGACGCAATCACGGCACAGCCAAGCGTCTGCGCTTCCTGAATCGCAATACTTTTTCCTTCAAACCGTGTCGCATGGATGTAGAGATCGCACTGTGCATAGTAGGGATATGGATTTTCCTTCAGACCAAGCAATACGAAGTCTTTCTGCAGTCCCAGCTCCGCAATCTGCTTTTCCAGTGCTTTTCTCTCCGCTCCCTCGCCAACGATATACCACCGCGCCCTGTATCCGGCGTCTTTGATCTGTTTCATTGCCGGAACCGCAATGTCGTACGCTTTCTGACGGGTCAGTCTTCCGACCGTCAGAAGCCGGATGCCATCATATGAATCGGAAAAGCCGCCCGGCTTTTTCGCCTCACGTACGATCCGTTCTGTATCAATTATATTGTGGAAAACCTCGACTTTTTTTTCATATTCCGGATAAAATTCCAGAAAATGGCGGCGTGTCTCTTTCGAAACAGTATAAATCACATCCATTTTCTCGTAACAATCACGGTCCATCTCCCGTGTATAACCGGAATCGCCGTATGCAATATGGACAAATGCAGCTTTTTTCTTTGCATTCACGTGATCCGCAACGTAATACGCAGAACCGCCCTCCAGATAGGCGACCGCCAGATCAAACGTTTCATCGAAACGATCTGCGCCGTCAGAGATGACCCGCCAGAGCAGCTTGTCCGGCTGGATATTTCCTTTCTTTTTCATGACACGCAGATTTTTCATCAGATATCCGATCTTTTCAACAGTATACCCATGCCGGAACAGAGCCTGTACCGATGTCTGCATCAGTTTCCGCCGTCCCACGCTCGAGAGCACGGAATCGGTACAGATTTTTTTATTTTTTATATGGATTTTTGACGGCACTTTCGAAATCATCTCGCCCTGTCCCAGCAGCACATACAGCGAAATCTCATATTCATCCGCATCCAGATGGTTCAGAAGCTCAATCAATGCCGTTTCCGCTCCTGCACGTCCAAGCGTGTTGATCACAAACAGTATTTTTTTCATGCATCTTTCCCTTTTGTTTTCTTTATAAGTCTCTTGCCTTTTTTCCTGTCAGCTTTTCCAGTTCTTTGATGATTCTCTCATTCTCCTGATTCAGCAACGAAACCTGCATCGCCAGTTCCTGATTCTTCATCAGCAGCGAAGAAATCTGTATCGTCATCTGGTAAACGCCCCACACGATCAGAAGTCCGGTGATCAGCAGCACCGCCAGACTTCCTATGCTTAAGCGGCTGCTCCATGCGGAAAACTTCGGAACGGCACCGCTTAAAATTGCAGCAAGTCCCAGCAGCTCCCAGGTTACTGCCAGATTTACCGTCAGTTTCTTTTCCGCATGCAGTACAAACGTAATTGCCATAATTCCAATTCCAACCAGAATAACACAAAACTTTACAATCGCAGCCGTACTCATTTACATTTCCTCCTTCTGTTCCTCTTTGTCTGCTCTCTGGTAAACCATACCGGACGGCCGTTTTCCTTTTCCGCGCCGGATCAGATTGCCGCGGCAGAAAACGTGTGCATCCATATTTTTCTCGACCCAGCGCAGTCTCGCAAACGCCATGCTCCAGCCGGCAAATGCGCCCGCTATGACTCCCGCACCGTACCAGATGACCGGCAGATGTGTGGCAATCAGGCTTCCGATCCAGGTAACGAGGCAGAACACAATCGCCGTCAGGATTGCGCCAGTCAGATCGTCGAAATAATACAGAAAAATGATTTCCGCATACATGAGAAACAGAATAAAATATCCAACCGCAAGGGACGGATAAATTTTCAGGGTCATGCCGGAAAATCCTTTTCTTGGTAATAGAATAACACAAATCAGATAAACTACAACAGAAATAATAAACTGAAGGCGCGCAAGTGTCATCAATTCACTGGAAAGCTGGCGGAACATACGCTTCTTCGCATTATCAATATCCGCGCCCCTTCCTCCGATGACCGCCTCGGAATACAGTTTATATTTCTCATGGAAACGCATTTCGACGCGCGCAATGAAAATGATCGACGCGGAAATATTCGTAAACATGGCAAGGCAGGAAGCCATATCGTACGGCTGATTGCAGACGAAAGTCTTCACGAGTTCCATGCGCATGTCGGTTGTCCAGAATACAAAGTTATGAATATACAGTCCCAGAATATACAGGAAATTCGTAAAAATGAGTTTCCAGTATTTTTTGAAATACTGCAGCACCGGCCAGTAACGGTTGCTGTTTTTAACGAAATACCGACGGATCAGCGCATTTTCCAATGTCGCCGTCACAAAGAACCCGACGGTCAGCGAAAACAGCATACTGCGGGTGGTCTCCCACTTCACAATGAAATGCAGAATCAGAGCAAGAACAAACGCAACCAGCATTCCAAAGAAGAAATACTGTGAGATTCTCTGATAATCCTTACAGATGGAAAGGTAAATCATCGAATAGAAAACCAGTACGAGACTGATGTAGCCGCAAAATCCACAGAACACATACGCAGTCGACACTTTTCCGACGAAATGCTCCCATAGACAGAACGGTATGCCTGCCAGACAGCTTAAACCGATGTTCAGAATCATTCCAATATGGTAACACGGAAGGATATCCTGATACCGCTCCTCGTAAATCACGTCCGACATATAGCGGGACAACACCGCGTTGAATGGTGATGCTGTCAGTAAGGAAAAAATAAAGATATAGAGAATCGTACAGGAGAACAGCTCACGCGTGGCATATCCAACGCTGGAAAACTCAAGCAGATACTCCATTAAGATCAGATTGATGATAATAACCATCATCGGCGCGATTGTTACTACGGTACTGTATAAAAATCCAATCAGGTCTGTCGTAATTGTGTTTTTTTCAAAAATCCGGTTCAGACGAACTCCTATTCCTGCCATGTTTTCTGCCCCTTTCCACTCGTGGTGCTGTATTTATTCGTATGTTTCCGGCAGTTTTACCGGTTCTTCTTTCCACTCCAGACCCATCTGTTCTGCAAAATCGCGGTAAATATCCCAGTATGTTTTCTGCATATATTCCACGCGGTACTTCTGCATCACGCGGCGGTAACCGATCTCGCCCATTTCAAGACGTCTTTTCTCACTTGCAGCCATATCCAGCATCGCCTGCGCAATTTCTTCAATATTCATGATGTGCGTGACAATTCCGGCCGCACCAAAATCATCGCTTTCACCATAAATTAAGCCATAGCAATTTCCGACATCCGTCGCAATGACCGGCTTATGTGCTGCATAGCTCTCAAG
>OLGM01001256.1_pt1 | contig 11966 bp, 9 predicted proteins | sample 1606001 | NCBI WGS metagenome assembly OLGM01 (sample SAMN03283294) | human gut metagenome | biome: human-associated habitat; material: feces | host: Homo sapiens | place: Peru | collected 2012
CCTTGGTGGGGACAAGCTGTTTGCCCTTGCGCTGCACAAAGCCCATTTGCACCAGTTTTTCCAGAATCGCGGCACGGGTGGCGGGAGTACCCAGTCCCTTGCGCTCTGCTTCTTCTGGCATATCCTCGGCCCCTGCCCGCTCCATTGCTGACAGGAGTGTATCTTCCGTGTAGGCTTTCGGCGGGGACGTGAAATGTTCCGAAATATCAGATACAACAGAATAACTTTGTCCCTCGGTCAGTTCTGGCAGGGTGTTCAGGCTTTCCGCTTCTTCTTCGCCGTCTGCTTTCAGGGTGGAGCGGAACCGTTGGTCGATCTCTTTCCAACCGGGGACAAGCACAGTCTTTCCCTTGGCGGCGAACTCGTTCCCTGCACAGGAGAACACAGCAGTCACAGTTTCGTACTCATGAGGCGCGGCTATCGCGCAGAGCAGTTTGGAGCAGACAAGGTTCATCAGCTTGCACTCACTTTCCGCAAGGCCGGTGAAGCCCTGTTTTACAAATTCGGCCGTGGGAAGGATGGCGTGGTGGTCCGATACCTTTTTGCTGTTCAGAATCCGGCCCACTTCCGGGGTCAAGTCAAGCCCTTGGGCAAAGGGCAGCAGCCCCAGCAGGTCAGACACAAGATGTTGTGCTGTCTGGCCCATGTCCTCGGTCAGATATTGGCTGTCGGTGCGGGGATAGGTCAGCAGTTTCTTTTCGTAAAGCTGCTGGGCATAATCAAGGGTCTGCTTTGCCGTGAAACCGAACAGGCGGTTTGCCTCCCGCTGCAAGGTGGTCAGGTCATAGAGCTTGGGCGGCTGTTCTGTCTTTTTCTCCCGTTTGATAGAAGTACAGATGGCAGATGTTCCGGCACAAGTAGATTTCAAAGTGTTGGCCTCGTCCATGCTGGCAATGCGTCCACTGTCTGCTTTCAGACTGCCGGACTGGATGCCGACTGTGTAATACCTTTCTTTCTGGAAGCGCAGGATTTTTGCATCCCGGTCCACCAGCATTTTCAATGTCGGTGTCTGTACGCGGCCCACCGTCAGAGTCTTGTGGTACAGCACCGAAAACAGCCGCGTTGCATTGATGCCCACCAGCCAATCTGCTTTTGCACGGCAGAGGGCCGATTGGTACAGCGCATCATAATCCGAATCCGGGCACAGGTTTGCAAAGCCCTCCCGGATGGCGGCATCCTCCATGCTGGAAATCCAGAGCCGCTTTACGGGTTTCGTGCAGCCGGCCATTTGGTAGACAAAGCGGAAGATCAGTTCTCCCTCCCGGCCTGCGTCGGTTGCGGCAGTCACACTGTCCACATCCGGGCGGTTGAGCAGGGCACGCAGAACTTCAAACTGCTGTTTCTTCTCGTCCGGGACAATGAACTGCCACGGCTGGGGCAGGATGGGCAAATCCTCATACCGCCATTTGCAGTATTTTTCGTCGTACTGGCCAGCCTCGGCAAAGGACACCAGATGCCCGATGCACCAGCTGACCAGATACCCGCCACCCTGCCAATAGCCGTTTTGCTTTTCAGCGGCCCCGATCACGGCGGCAATGCTGCGGGCTACGCTGGGCTTTTCGGCAATTACCAGCTGAACGCTCATGTTTCGTCCTCCTGTCCGTTCTCCGAATGAATCTCGATTTCAGCCGGTTCCTCGTCTGCATCCTCGTCCTCGCCAAAATCGTATTCGTCCAGATCATCGTGCCCGGTGGTATCGGCCTTGGGCTTGCGGAACTTGAAATAATAGAGTGCCGCGCCACCGCCCGCCAGAGCCAGCGCCAGCAGAATCATCAGACTGCCCATGTTGGATTTCGGCTTTTCCTGCGGCGTTTCGGTATCAGTTTTCACCGCTTCCGGGGCCGTGCAGTTACGCAGGCTCTTTTCACACAAGGGGCAGTTTTCGTTGACACTTCCGGCCTCACATTTCACCGTGCAGGTGCAGACCTCGATATCCTGCGGTTCTTCATCCAGCAGGGCCAGCAAGTCGGCATCGTCCACTTGGTTCAGGAAGTGAACGGACGTTTCCTTGTCCTCGTTGGCACGGTCAATGAGAATGTAAAAATAATTCCCGGCTTTGGTGGTCACGGTGATAAGCTGCTTGTCGCCGTAAAAGTCATCCACCAGTGTTGCATTGCCCTTGGGCGTGATGGGCGCACCCTCCGGCTCCATGCCGCCCGTAGTGGGTTCTTCTTCGATAATCTCCGGCAGAGGTTCCGGGGCCGGGTCAGAGCCGCTTGCAAAGGCGGGCATGGAGAACGAGCAGAGGCAGAGCAGGATAGCCAGCAGCCCAGCTGCAAAACGGCGGTTCCAATCAGGTTTCATCGGCGGCATCCTCCTGTTTATGGTACGGGGTGACGGTGGGCGTGGCATTCAGCGCACCGCTGCGCAGGAAGGCTGCAAACTCGTCCGGTGTCATGTTCATACTGCGCACCAGCTGAATGATTTGAAGATTTTCCTGTTCGGTCTTTGCAGCTTCCAGTTCTTTCAACTGCTGCTGATATTCGCTGATTTTTTCTTTGAGCCGTTCGATGTCGCGCTCAATGCGGAAAAGTCTTTTTGCCATACAAAATCCTTTCTGGCGTCACGGTAAACGCCCATAGCTGTAAAAATGTTCCTGCCAATATTTTGAGTTGAGGTTCGTGTAAGAGATAGGGTCGCCGCAGTGCAGCATGATGGAATTGCCTACATAGATACCGCAATGGCTCACGCCGGGGGTATCGTAGGTTCCCTTGAAAAACACAAGGTCGCCCGGTTTGACCTGCGCCGTCGAAACAGGAGTACAGAGGTTGTAAAGGCCCTGTGCGGTCTGGCGGCCCACGTTCCAGCCGGAGTGATTCAGCACCCACGAAATGTAGCCGCTGCAATCAAAGCTGGTGCTGGGCGAACTGCCGCCCCACACATACGGGTAGCCGATGTACTTCGTGGCTTCCTCCATCATGGCGGCAAACCTATCATCCTTTAGTGCTTCCGGGGGAATATCGTAGTAGGTGGGCTGCTTGATGGTGGACGCATTGGGGTACTGTGCCTGCCCGAACAAATCCGGCCGGTTGCCCAGCGTGCGCATATAGAGCGAATAGGCACTGAGTTGTTCTTCGGTCAGCACTTCCACGGGCAGGTGAGATAAATCTTTGTTCTTCAGCTTGACCGTACAGATGTAGTATTCATACGGCTCTTGGTAGGTGATAACCTGCGGCACACCATACGGGCCAATAATGACCATCATTTTTGTACGGTAACGTATCTGCATGGTCACGGTCTCGGTCAGGATGTACTGCTTTTCAAAGAGCATTTCAAGTTCGCCCTGCACCTCGGCCAATGTAAAAACGCCATCATGGAGCGCGGACAAAATCGAGATCAGCACATAGGGGTCATGCTCGATTTCGTCCAGATAAAAATGGTATTCATCGTAGTTGTGGGTGGCCTCGTAGGTGTCGAGATACCGTTGTAGTTTTTGTTCCAGCTTGGCGTAGGCTTTCTCTGCACCCAGCATATCCTTGTCCTTGGAAAAGTAAGAGGATGCCGTCACGCCGGTTCCAGCGGTGCCCGCCATCACGGTGCAGGACTGCAAACCCGTTATCAAGAGCAGAGCCAGCAGACCGAACACCGCCACGATCAGAATGGTTTTCCAGTTCCGGGCCGCAAATTCGGCCACTCGTTCGCCGCCCTCGGCTGCCAGCTTCGTTACCCGGAAACCGTTCTCTGCGGTGGTGGCCGCACCCTGCGCGGCGGCTTGGCCGGCCTGCCGTGCAGCTTTGGCATACTGCTGTTTGATACGCCGTTTCTGCCACATCCGGGAAATGGGGTTGCTGGCAGACTGCGCAATTTGCGGATTGTCCTGCAAAGATTTCTGATAGAAATACTCGGCGTTAGCCGAACGCAATTCCCGCTCTGCCTTTTCCACGGCCTTGTAGGGCTTCATCTTGTGGTGCCGGATGCCGCTGCGGATGACCTTGGCGGTCTGATGCTCCACCAGTTCTTCACCCTTGTGGCCACCCTCCACACCCACATTTTCGTGTTCGACTTCATGGATTTTTCCGTGAGCGAACAGCAACGCTTCCGATAGCGGGCGGCTGGCCGGGTTTGGTTTCAGGCTGGGTGGGCCTTTGTCCTGCTGCTCAAAACGCAGGGTGGATTTTGCCTTTCCGCTGACAGCATCGTAGACTTTTCCCTTGACCGGGACACGCTTTTTGGGCAGAGCAGCGCGGGCCGCATCCAGCTTGTCGGCTTTCGCTTCCGCCTTTTGGATATACGGCTGCAACGCCGGGTCTGCCCGTTCTTCCTCGGTCAGTTCCAGACGGGCGGCGGAACCGTGCAGGCCATCTTCACTTTTGGCGGTGGCCGCTGTTTCTGCTGCCTTTTTCGCTTTCTTTTTATTTTTATGCCCGTCCTTGATGTCCTCGGCCCGTTCCAGAATTTTTTCGGCCTTGCCCTCGGCATCTGCGGAGTAGTCCTGTTCCGCTTCCCGGCTGGAAACATTCTCTACAGTGCCGTCCGCTTGATTTTCCACCACCAGACCGTCACGGGTCATGGTCTGGGTGACTTTGGCTTTCGCCTGCAATTCTTTCAAAGTTCTTCACCTCCCATCGGACAGCGGCCCGTTTCAATGTCCGCAATGTATTTGAGAATCGGGAACACCTGCGGCGGCGAAACTGCATTGCCCAGCGTTTTCATCCGCTTGCTGCGGTTCGGCACATCTTCGGTCAGACGCGGGATGTCGGCGGGTTCTTCTGCCCAAAGGGAATGCCCGTCCATTTGCGCGGGAAACCCATCAGCCACTCTACCCAGTCCGGGTTGAGATAGGGCTTTTCCAGTGTGGTGGGTGTCATGCGGTAGACCACATGGGAAAGCCGCGCTGTCCACGCCTTGCCATCCTTGTTCATTTTGCGGTAGCTGCCATTTGCAGAAATTTGGATGTCCAACCCCTTGCCCACATCCCCGGTGTCGCTGGCAAGAGGTGTTGGCAGAAGAACCGATGATGAATACCCGTTTCCGTTCGTGCCACGCGCCAACGGCAGCAGCAGGTAATACGAAAACCCGAACATCGTAACCTGCCAGCTCCAAGTCAATGAGCGTTTTGTCGAGCCCCATACGGAGGAAGCCAGCAACATTTTCTCCAAGCACCCAACGGGGCTGCAATTCCCGGATGACCCGCAGCATTTCGGGCCACAGGTAGCGTTCATCGTGGAAGCCGCGCTGCCTCCCTGCGGTGGAGAACGGCTGGCACGGGAAGCCGCCTGAAATGAGGGTGACGGTGTGAAGTCCTGTTTTTTCAAAGAAAGCCTCCTTTGTTACGGTGGTGATGTCCTGAAAGCGGGGCACCTCCGGCCAGTGGCTTGCCAGTACCGCGGCGGGAAACGCTGCCCATTCGCATTGACAGACAGAGGTGAAACCCGCTGCTTCTGCGGCAAGGTCGATGCCGCCGATGCCGGAAAACAAACTGAAATGCGTCAAGTTCATAGTTCTACCACCTCGCTGAGCCGGGTGGTCATAATTTTATAGAGCTGGGTGTTTTTCGGGATGGGATTGGAAAACGGCAGCACCACATTTTCAAAAATCAGCAGTCCTTCGCCCGGTTCGGAATTGTCAATGTACTTCTGCTGGTCTGCGGAGAGGTTCAGCCGTTCCGAAAGGATTTTGCGGTCGCCGGATGCCTGATTCAGCAGCGTGATGAAGTCGCTGTTTTCCAGAATGTTCTCGATCTCCGGCGAAGAAAGAAGGTCCTTCACATTTTGGGTGGCACCTGTGGGCACGCCGCCCCATTTGCGGAAGCGCTTCCAAATCTCGGCACTGTACGCGGCGGTCTGTTCCTCTTTCAGCAAAAGGTGGAACTCGTCTGCAAAATACCATGTGGCCCGGCCTTGGCTGCGGTTCTGGGTGACGCGGCCCCATATCTGGTCTTGGATAATGAGCATCCCCAATTTTTTTAACTGTTTTCCTAACTCTTTGATGTCAAAGGCCACAAGCCGGTTGTGGATGTCCACATTCGTTTTGTGGTTAAACACGTTCAGCGAGCCGGACACATACAGGTCCAATGCCTGCGCTACCCGGTCCGCTTCCGGCAAGTGTTGGTCGAGCAGGGCTTGGTGCAAATCGGAGAGGATGGGCATATTCTCCGGGCAGGGGCTCGCCAGATAGGGGCGGTAGATGGCTTTCACGGCACGGTCTATCACAGTGCGCTCAATCGCTTCCAGACCTGTTTTGCCGCCCATGACCAGTTCACAGAACGACAGCACAAAATCCGATTTCAGGGCAAGCGGACTATCATCCTCGGAGTAGTTGAGGTTGATGTCCAGAGGATTCACATAGTCCTTGCTGGTGGGCGAAAGTTTGATGACCTGCCCATGCAGCCGCTTGACCAGCGGATAATACTCGGCTTCTGGGTCTGAAATAAAAATATCGTCAGCAGTCGTTAAAAACACACTGACGATTTCAGACTTGCAGCTCATGGATTTGCCGCTGCCGGGCGTACCCAGCTTTAGGCCGTTGGGACACCGGGCCTGCTTGCGGTCCAGCATGATCATGTTGTGGGATTTTGCGTTGATGCCGTAGTACATGGCCGCGCCGCTCTGGAAAAGCTCCTGCGTCACAAAGGGCACGAACACCGCCACGTTGGAGGTGGTAAGGCTGCGCTGAATCTTTATCTGGTTGATGCCCAGCGGCAGGCTGGACACAAGGCCCTGTTCCTGCTGGTAGTCCAGCCGGACAAGCGAGCAGTTATACTTCTGTGCCACACCTGCGGCTTGGAACACATCGTTGCCCAGCTTTTGCTTGGTGTCGGCCACATTCAGCACTAAAAAAGTCAGCATGAAAAGCCGTTCGTTCCGGGTCTGCAATTTGTTCAGCAGCTTTTTGGCGTCCTCGCCGTAAGTGGCAAGGTCGCTGGGCAGGATGTCCATGTCGTACCCGGAACGGACAGCCTTTTTCTGCTCCTGAATCTTCATGGCGTCAAGGTCTGTGATCTTCCGCTTGATGGTTTTGATGGCCTCGGTCTGGTCGATGGCCTGCACATGGAGATTGACGAGAATGCCGCTTTCCGTTTTGAGAAAATCGGCCAGCATTTCATCCGAAAGTTCCGGCGCAAGGATTTGTAAAAAGCTCACAGCTCCATACTTGCCGCCCAAACCAAAGGTTTTGGCCGTACCGAAACAGAGGGAGGATGGAGCCACAAAGTCCTTGGTGGACAGGCCGGAGGGTGCCAGCCAGTCCCAGTCAAAGCGGAACGGTTCGCCGTCCGGGTGGAAGATGCCGTGCAGCACCTCCAAACGCGCCTGTCCGTCCATGACGTGCGCCACGCAGCCCATGGTCTTGAAATAGCCCAGCAGGTCAAGACCAATGCGGGTCAGCCGCGCCCGTGCGGTTTTTAGATTGTCTGCCTCGATGGTGAAGGTCAGGTACTTGGTTTTGACAATGCCGTTGTTTCCGCTGGCAAGCTGCTTTTGCAGGATGGCGGTGTACTCGGCGCGGATGTCGTCAAAATCATCCCCCTGCGGTGCGATCTCAAAACTTTTTGCGTACTGCACCGGGTCAACCTTGCGATTGAGAAACGAAAGCTGCACATGGATGGAGGCATCCACATAGTTGTACAGGTCGCACAGGTGTTCAAAGATGGCGGTCCTCGTTTCCGGCTGGGCCAGCTGATAGCTGATGTCCTCAAAGGCAATGCACTTGGAGAACGTGCGTCGGTCAATGCGGCACACACCGTCCGGGTAGATGGCCTCATACGGGATGGTGGCCTGTGCCGTGCGGGGCTTGCCGTCACCCTTGTACTTGCGGAGAACGGCATCAATTTCTTTTTTCTGGGCGCGGGTGAGCTTTTTGGGCTTTTCGGTTTCGCGGGGTATCGTTTTTCTGGACAATGGCCTTTACCTCCTGTTCCATTTGGTATTGCCGCACAAGGGCGGCGTAAGCATTGTTGGTCTGATAGGGCCTTTCCTTGGGACGAATAAAGCAGCACTGAATCATTTGCTGAATCACCACTTCAAGGGGCTGGCCGTGCCGCTCGAACAGAGCGAACAGCAGCCCCGGCAGCATGGCAAAAATCATCAGCAGGGCCGCCGCGCTGTTGGAAAGATAGTCCCGGGTCAAAAAATAAAGCGGCCCGCCCGTGAGGAGCGCTCCGCCGAAGCAGACCAGCTGCCGCTTGGTCAGCCCGAATAAGACTTTGGATTTTACATGGGTCAAATCTTTGGGAACGGTCACATACGCCATTCAAACGCTCCTTTCTCAATGGGCACCGAACACGGACTTGCTGATGCTGCCGGTCTTGAACAGACAGAAGCAGAGCAGAACGGTATAGCCCATGCAGCCCCAGATGGCCCCGGCAATGTCCGCCGCACCCGAAATATTGCGTATCAGCACCGCATAGATGCCCACGACAATCATAATCAGGAATGCTTGGAAGCCTAACGCCAAAAGCGATTTCAAATAGTTCTGCCCGGTGCTGCGCCACTCGCTGCTGCCCATGGTCGCCAGCGGGATAGGCCCCAGTGCGGTCACAACGTAAATCTCAATCATGCGGCCGTAGGTCACAAGGAAGATGCAGATGGACAGGATGTTCATGGTCAGGCCCACCACAAGGGTCTGGAACCACAGGCTGAGCAGACTGCCGATGGTCATGCTTTCTAGCTGAAATTCCAGTCCGGGTATCAGGCGGTCAAAGTGGATGGATGTTTCGCCAATGATAACGCCGGAACTTTGGTTGACAACGCTCTGGGTGGCATCGAACACACCCATAACGATATTCCATGTGTTGCTGACTATGAGGATGGCAAAGGCAGACTTGAAAATCCAGCGGAAGAACATGGAAGTATCGAAGTCGTGCATATTGTTCTTTTCGGTAATCATCTGGATAAGCTCATGGCACATCAAAAGGGCAAGGATGGCCGCTGCAATGGGCAGTACTACCGTTTCGGAAAGACTGCGCAGCATATTGAAAATGCCGCTGTTCCATGCCTGCGGGGTAGAACCAACGTCCGAAGCGATTTCGCCCACCTTGGCGTTCACGTTGTCGAACAGGCCGGAGAGGTTGCCCGTGATGCCATCGATCAAAATGCCTTTTATCCATTTCTCGATGATCTCACTAATCAAGCAAAGATACCTCCTTTCCCGCGCCCTCCCATGTGAGCGGGAGAGCGCGGCGTAGGATTTTAAGTATTAGTTATTCGGAAAATTGTGGGCAGCGATGCAGGGCTTAGCCCAGCAGCCCGGACAGCAGCGGGACAAGGGTCACGCCGATCAGGGCAACACCGCCGCCCGCGACCAGCTGCTTCACGCCCTGGCTCTTGCTGCCGGGGTTATCCTGTCCGTAGCCCTCCAACAGGTTGATGCCGCCCCAGACACACAGGGCACCGCCCAGACCGACCACGATCGTCTGCAAAGTATCGACTGCGCTGTTGAAAAATTCCATAAGGTCCTCACTTTCTGCCGCTTGTTCCGCGGCACTCAAAAATTTTTTCAAAAAATGCCGCCTCATTCGGCGGCTGCATCTTCATCCGACAGGTCGATTTCGTACAGGTCAAACGGTTCGTCCTGTGCGACTACCTGCTGCCGTTTCCGGCGCAAGGTAGATAAGAACCTGTCCACATCAAAGGTGTTTTTCTTGTCCGCGTCCGCAAGGTACTTGTAGTACGGGTGTTTGGTGATGTCGAACTTCTCCGAGAAGAACGGCCTCACGCCCCGCAGCTGCAAGATGCACCTGCCGCCGTCCATGATTGCAATTTCGTCCTCTGACATCAACGCCTTTCCTAATTTTTGATAGTTCAGTCCGTGGGAGGTTTGAGAACCCCGGTTCTCGCTGGTGTTGAAACTGTCGATAGTTTCTTTCCCCAGCGCATCGGAGATCTCTTTGGCATTTTTGCCCCGCCCACTCAAAAAGAGAACAGAATCGCAGTTGTCCGAAATGATTTCGGCCGCATCCTTGTAGATAGCTTTCAGCTGCGACTGGCTCTGCAAGATGATGGATGCCGAGATTTCCCGGCTGCGGATGGTGGCGATCAGCTTGTCGAAGTTGGGAATCTGCCCGATGTTGGCAAACTCGTCCAGAATCAGCCGCACATGGACAGGCAGCCGACCGCCGTATTTATCATCTGCACGGTCACACAGCAGGTTGATAAGCTGGCTTTGGAGCATGGCGAGGATGAAGTTGAACGTGGTATCTGTGTCGCTCATAATCAAAAACAGCACGGTCTTTTCATCCCCAATGGTGTCCAGCTCCATTTCATCGTCCTCCATCAGCTCCCGCACCTCCCGGATGTCAAATGGGGCTAAACGGGCACCGCAGCTTATCAGGATGGAGGAACGGGTCTTGCCCGCTGACAGCAGAAACTTTTTGTACTGCCGGACGGCGAAGTGGTCCGGGTCTTTCTGTTCCAGCCGTTCAAACATGAGGTCCACCGGGCTTTGAAACTCCGGGTCATCCTCGCGGGCTTCACTGGCATTTATCATTTCCAGCAGGGTGGTGAAGTTCATTTCCTCTGCCGGGGCCTCGTACCAGATGTAGCCGATAAGCGCGGTGTAGAACAGCCGTTCCGACTTCACCCAAAAATCTTCTGCCGATTTCTCACCCTCGCCCTTGGTGTTGGCGATAAGCGTATTCACCAGCTTCAGCACGTCCTTTTCCGAGTGGATGTAAACAAACGGGTTGTACTTCATGGACTTGGAAAAGTTTATCGTGTTCAGGATTTTCACCCGGTAGCCTGCCCGCTGGAACATTTGGCCCGTTTCCAGAACCAGTGTGCCTTTCGGGTCTGTGACCACGAATGAGGTGGGATAGTCAGAAGTGGGAAAACATTGCATGAGGTTGGGCTTGACGTAAAACCGGGTCTTGCCGCTGCCGGAGCCGCCGATCACCAGCACATTCTTGTTCCGGGCTGTCTTGGGGTCTTTGGGCCGCCCGGTCATAGTCAGGCGTTCGGTCTGGGTCAGCAGGATGTTGTTTTCAAACTTGGGGTCGATGTACGGGGCAATGTCCTTGGCGGTACCCCATCGGGCAGAGCCGTATTCTTCACCCTTGCGGTATTTCTTGGCGTTCTTGCCTTTGCTGTACACGATGAGCCGGACAGCCACCGCCCCGGCAACGCCCACGCACAGGTCAAACGGATGCAGGCTGGATAGCGGGTTTGCAAAGGCGGCGGAGATGCCGCCCGTCAGGTGAAGCAGCTTTGCCGAAGCATCCACGCCCGCAGCCAGACGGTACGCCTGCCCGCATTTGGCGAACAGGTACACGAACAGCAGATACGGCAGATTCAGCAACAGCAGCTCTTTCAGTTCAGGTTTCATCGTTCCAGCTCCCTTTGCTTGATTTTTTCTTTCGCACGTTTCGGCTGCCGGGCGGCTTTCTGCTTGGCTGCGGTCAGCACCTTGCGGATGGAGGGCCGCTGCTCCTTGGAGAGCGTTTTGGCTGTGAACTCCCGGAACGCCTGTTCCAGATTGTCCGTATCCTTGGCCTTGAAGATCACGATGTAGTGGGGCGGCTGGGTGGTCTTGTCCTTACGCAAGGTGAAGTCCACGCCGTACTTCTTGGCGCAGGGCTTGAACGCCCCGATGTTCGCTTCCGTGACTTCAATGTTGGTCAGGGCCGCGCCGTGGGCTTTCAGCTGTTTCAGGCTTTGCTTGCCGTGGTGCAGCTTTGACCCCTTGGCCCGGTGCTGCAAATATTTTTTCAGGGCAGCTTGCAACGCTTGGGCGGTGAGCTTGCCCGTTTTCATGGACAGGGCAATAGTTTTCTGGGTGACTTCTTCCTGCAATATGAATCCCTCCTTGTTGCAGAAAATTCAGAGCGGCAGCTAGGGTGGAACCACCAGCCGCCGCAGGTAAAGTGTTCTCATGGATGGGTACTCCTTTCGGTCAGGTGTTGGGCGGGCGGCCCCAATCGGGCTGCGCCATATCGTGCGCCACAAGGGACGCATAGTAGCTGTTGATGGTGCTGGGGGCGTTGAACAGCATGGCCCGCAGGTATTGCTTGATGTTGCGGACTTTGGTGGTGT
>OLGM01001257.1_pt1 | contig 11963 bp, 8 predicted proteins | sample 1606001 | NCBI WGS metagenome assembly OLGM01 (sample SAMN03283294) | human gut metagenome | biome: human-associated habitat; material: feces | host: Homo sapiens | place: Peru | collected 2012
TGGCTATATCCTAGCCTTTTCAGGCCCGATGATTTCTAAACGGGACAGCAGTGATATAAAGATTTAAAATATACCCTTCACCTCGTCACCCCAACACGATTTCCATATCTTCTTTATCGGAGATATTTTCTTATCCTTCAGAGATATTTTGCTATCTATCGGAGAAAATTTCTTATCTATCGGAGTTATCTTTTTATCCTTCGGAGATATTTTCAGAATGATTTCATGGTATTTTCTGTACTTTATTTCCCGAATCCACGCAAATCGCACAAATCGCATAGGTAGGAAACGGAAATGTTGTATCTTTGCAACGTCAATCTGAAGTAACAACGAAATGCAGGATTGCTGAAAAAAACAACATAAAAATTTGGAAGTTAGAATTATTCAGCGTAATTTTGCAGATGAAATAAAACAAGAAACAATATGCAAACAAGCAAATACCTATTAGCAACAGATTCAAGACCACCGGCGATGCCGATGGGTTGAAATAACACATACTTTTTATAGAAAGTAATACAGAATTGAGTACTGAAACGAGCTTAATTTGCAAGAATAAGGCGCGTTTTGTTTTTTTATATCCCTCCTTATTTCTTTTTATCTCTTAAAATTAGGCATTTCCAAATATTTTGCTTAATTTTGCCTGCAAAATAATTTTGAGTAAGAAAATGATAGATATAAAAGGTATAACCAAGAGCTTCGGCTCCCTGCAGGTGCTTAAGGGCATCGACCTGCATATTGACAAGGGCGAGGTGGTAAGTATCGTCGGTCCTAGTGGTGCCGGCAAGACTACACTCCTCCAGATTATCGGTACCCTCGACAAGCCTGATAGTGGCAGCATCATGGTTGATGGCATCGATGTAAGCAGCCTCAGCACCAAGAAACTGAGCGATTTCCGCAACCAGCATCTCGGTTTCGTCTTCCAGTTCCACCAACTTCTCCCTGAGTTCACCGCCCTGGAGAATATCATGATTCCTGCCTTCATTGCAGGCAAGAGCCGAAAAGAAGCCAAGGAGCGTGCCGAGGAGTTACTGGCGTTCATGGGCTTGAGCGATAGAGCCAGTCACAAGCCTGCCGAGTTATCTGGTGGTGAGAAACAGCGTGTAGCCGTGGCGAGAGCTTTGGTCAATAATCCTGCCGTCATCCTTGCCGATGAGCCATCAGGAAGTCTCGACACCAAGAACAAGGCTGAGCTTCACCAGCTCTTCTTCGACCTCAGAGACAAGTTCGGTCAGACTTTCGTCATCGTAACTCATGATGAGGGCCTTGCTGCCATCACCGACCGCACCATCCATCTCAAGGATGGAATGATTGAGAAGACGGTGGAAGCAGGAGCTGCTGATAGCCCGGAAGAAACTGCAGAAGTTGCAGAAGCCCCAACAACAGAAGAAAAAACTGAAGATAATATTATATGAGCAAAAAGATAAAACTAGGCGATTACAATCGCCTTCGCATCGTAAAGAAAGTTGATTTCGGTCTGTATCTCGATGGTGGTGACGAGGGAGAAATCCTCCTTCCATCCCGCTACGTACCTGAAGACGCAGGCATCGGCGACGAGCTGGATGTCTTCATCTATCTCGACCAGGAAGAGCGCCTCATAGCAACCACCGAAACCCCATTGGCAAAGGTGGGCGATTTCGCCTATCTCGAAGTGAAATGGGTCAACGAATACGGAGCCTTTCTGGGTTGGGGGCTGATGAAGGACATCTTCTGCCCATTCCGTGAGCAGAAGAAGCGCATGGTGCTCGGCAACTCCTACATCGTGCATATCCACATCGACGAGGAGAGCTATCGCATCGTTGCCTCTGCCAAGATTGAGCGTTATCTCAACGAAGACCATCCTCACTACAAGCATGGTGATGAGGTGGATCTCCTCATCTGGCAGAAGACCGACCTCGGCTTCAAGGTTATCATCGACAACCAGTATCCGGGTCTGCTCTATCAGGACCAGATTTTCCAGTACATCCACACGGGTGACAAGATGAAGGGATACATCGGAAGAGTTCGTCCTGACGGAAAGATAGATGTCACCCTGCAGAAGACCGGCATCCAGCAGACAGCCGATTTCGCCGAAACCCTCTACCAGTATCTCCTGGACAACGACGGCGAGTGCAACCTTGGCGACAAGAGCGAGGCCGACGACATCTACGAGCGTTTCCACGTGAGCAAGAAGGTTTACAAGCGTGCTATTGGCGACCTCTACAAGAAGCGCCTCATCACCGTAAGCCCTATGAGCATCCGATTGGCAGAATAAAGCAGATTAGAAGTATTATAATAAGGTATTTGCATTATTCATACGCATTTGTTGCAAATCAGTGGCAAAAAAAGGTCGTTTTTGTTGCAAATCAGGGGCAACTAGACCAAAGCTTGTCGCAAATCAGGGGCAACAAGGCATATCATTTAAAAAGGTGGCGCATCAAATAAGATGCGTCACCTTTATTTTCTTATACGGTTTACCACCCAAACCAAGGGCAGCCATCGTATGATCCTTGATAATCAACTCGCCTTTCTGCAAACCAGCTATCGCCGACTTGATTTCCTGGAAGTCTTTACCCGACACACCAAAGAGATCCTTGATGATACTGTCAGAAATCGTCTGTTGCTTCATGATGAGCGGATATTGCGCATTGGCATAGAAATCGAAGAACTTACTCTTGTAACTATCCATGTTTTGAGTGGCAAAGATGATGCTCAAGCCCTTGTTTCTACCCACAGCTATCAGATTGCGAAGCGGCTGGTTATCGAAGTCCAGCATATAGTGAGCCTCATCAATAATCGTGAAATGACGAATCTGTACATAATCCTCATTCACCGCCTGCTTCGGCAACTGCTCATAGATATTGTTAAGCTTAGAAATGATGAAATACACGATAGCCCTGGCTATCGGACCATCTTTCGGGAAAGCATCCATCTTCACGATAAAACACTCATCTACCAGATTCACCTTATCTTCCGATGCAAACAGATGATTGCGAATTAACTGTTTCAAAACCGAAGTGATGCTATCATCCTTATCCGGATTCTGCATTCTCTGCTGATATTTCATCAGCATCAGCTCAAAAGTGATAGGCTTGCCTGCCGTCTGCTTATAAGCCTCAACAATGGCTTCACTCAACCGATTACTCATGGATGCGCTCACCGTTGCACGATCTACAGCGCAGAGTGCACCAGCCATCTCCGTGGAATAGAGATTGATTTCGTTGATGGTCCTGCCCGTAAAATCCTTGAACGGCGTGAAAGGCAATGGCGCAACCACAGGGTCGAGGATGCAACTCCTATCCACATCGAAGTGAACAAGCCAGTTGGCATTCGATGGGTCAGAGAATTCACCCTTATAATCGAACAAAAGGAAGTTGACGGGATAAGGCGTTTCGGTAGAAAGATTACGAAACTGCTGAATCAACACAGCCAGCAGATTGGTCTTACCCGAACCCGTGGTACCAGCCACCAGAATCTGTGCATTCGATACCGAACGCCCATTGATATTCAGTTTCGCTTCCATATCCTCTGCATACTCGCCTATCAGCAACTCCAGAGCAGGAATACCACTTCCGCCATGTCGCCTGTCGCTTGCAGCAAAGAGAAAAGCATTCAGATTCTCATCTTCCGAAAGATAAGCGATACCCCGATAGATTTCCTTCGCCACGATGCGACCCACGATACTGGCATTCTGCCAATCCACCTCACAATCTCTATATCTCAACTTCAACAAAGCCGAAAAAAGCGACTTCTTATTGTCCTTGGTAAAGAAACTAGGCATGATGCGCTGAGAAGATTTCGACAATACGATATCTCCCAAACCATCCACACTTCTCTTCTCCGTCAAGCTCAAACTGGCTATCAGGCAGATTCGCATCACCTTATTCAGGGTTAGCATGGCATCCCTCTCCCCTTCCACTTGCCGCGAAAGGTTCAAACGCTTCTCCAGTTTCTCCTTCAAAGGCATGATGGCTTCTACCATACCTTCTGCCTGTCGTATATTCTCTAATGCTACTTCCATATTTATATTGCTCCGTCAATATGAAACATTATTCATTACACATTACTCCAAAATATCCTTCCTCCACGTGGGTGCTCTGACTTTCCACATCTCTTACCAGTGTATAAGAACGGGAGAGGAATGGTTCCAGCTTCATGTAATCCTTATCCTTTCTGATTTCCGAAGTGGTGCAGAGCAGGATGGTTTGCTCGGCAAGTCCCGGGAAGTATTCTTCCATCAGCACATCACGGCTCTCCTCATCCAATACACCCATCACGGTGTCTATCATCACAGGTGGATTATAGTCGCCCAGATTTCGAAGCACCTTCAGCAACACCTGGATAAAGATTTGCTTGGATGCCGCATTCAGTTGGTTGAGTGAGATTTCATTTCCTGCCTTGTGATAGAGACGGATGGTGAAATTCTCCATACTGTCTGATAGCTCTACCTTGGCGATGCATCCCTTGTAGGAAATGAGGAGTTTGTTGAGTTGCTCCTTCATATCCTCCTCAATCTTCTCCTTTTTGCGCTTGAGCAGAGTGTCGGCAACATCCTCAAAAAAAGGCTTCAGTTTCACCAGCATGTCATATTTCACATCAGGTTCCTGCTGTATCTGCACATCAAACTGGTGAATCTTCCGCTCCAGTTTCTCAATGCTCACCTTTCTGTCATCCGCCTCCTTCTTCAAGATTTCGAGTTCACGGCTAGCCTCCTCGTATGCCTTGATGATTTCGGTATTACCGCTTACCATGCTACGACGGAGCAGAGCAATCTGACTCTGCTGATTATCATAGTTCTCCAACCGCTTTTCCAAATCATAACGACTGTCATTAAGGGCGACAAACTCATTCACAGCATTGGCACCCAGCAGATTCTTGAGCGCATCAAACTCGCTTTCATCCAGGAAAGCATAGTCGTCCTTGCGCTGCAAAGCTTCCTGCTGACTCTTCAGGTAAGCCACCACATCGTCATCCTCCACGGAATCCGGACAGAGGCACTTTGATTTCAGATAACCAAGAATCTTGGTAGTTACCTCACGCATCTGCTCCAGGGAGAGCACCCCTTCACGTTCCTGCTTCAAGGCTTCTTTCTGTCGGATAATGTCATTCACCTCGTTTGTGATTCCCTGTGCAAGTTTCGGAAAGAACACGTTGATTTCCAAGGTCTCCACCACCTGCTTCAATTGGGCATTATATCGCTTTGACAACTCCTGCGTATCCTTCACGCCGGCCTCCAGATCCTGAATCTTTCGTGCAGTCTCGGCAGAATCCTTGGCACCTTCCTTGGCGGCATCATATTCAGCCTGAATGGAAACCAGATATTTGTACTTATCATCCTGGTGCTTGGTATTCTCCTCCTGCAAAGCCACCAGTTGGTTGCGCTGTTCGCAAAGTCCATTATATTCTTCAGCCTCCTTTTGCGCCTCCAGTCTCCTTGCCGCCCATTCCTGCTGCTGATGCTCGGCAGCATTTTTCAATTGCAGATACTTGTTGAATCCCATCACATTCTGGATATTATCCTTGATGATTTGGGCAAAGACATTCTCCTTCAAGAGCTCGCTCGACTGCATGGCATCAAATAGGAAATACTTGCTGAGTTCCTGCGGCAGGTTTGCCTTGATAATCTTATTCACCTGCTGCTCGTTGATGGCACGCTGCTGCGGAGGCGTAGCCGTGCCATAGGAGAAAGGCGTGCCATCCATATTGAGCAGCACATTCTCCACAGGCTTGTTGGCAGGATTAAGCTTATACGTACGACGCAGCAGATACTGCTGCGTACGTCCGAGCACCATACCTTCGAAAGAGAGTTCGAGCACGATGGTAGGCTCCACCTTTCCCAAGGCACCATTGTTCAGGAGTTCCTGAAAATGCGCCTTGTTCTGAATCTTCAGTCCATAAAGAGCCCCACAGATAGCCTCGAACAGCGTGGTCTTACCACCACCGTTCATACCACCTATCAGGATGATGGGCTGATCGGGGTTCACCGACAAATCCAAGTCAAGACTCAGATAAGTCTTATAGTTCTTGATTTTGATTCTTTTGATAATCATAATCTATTCTTCACTCTTCGTTCTTCATTCTTGGTTCATTACTTGATCTGAGAAATCGCCTCGGCGATAATCTTCTCAGTATCCTCGTCATTCATTTCTATCTTATCCACCTTGGCTGCATGATATTTGCGCAGGATTTCCTCGCTCATCCAGTCAAAGTCTATCTCATGTTTCTCGCAGAGCGTCCGAATCAAGTCGAGGTCTTCCTTTCGGATGCCGTAGTGCAAGAACTTTCCGTCCAAACCTTTTGCCATAGTTTTTAATCTTTCTTTTTAAAATAAGAAAGAAAATCTTTCATTTCTTCTCTTATATCTATAATCTTCAGCTCTCCGCCAGGAACAGTTCCTTTTGAATAATATTCTTTCACTTTCAAGTAAGAGCTTATAGCATCATCTAAAAGTTCAAGAGAATAATCAAAATCAGAGTTTGACTCATACGCCAAAAATCGTTTATCTTCAAGTTTTTTTTCGAAAGTTGTAACAACTTTATATTCCTCAGCAGTTTCATACTTTCTCATAATTTCTATTGCTTTCGGAAAGATTGCCTTTGTCATGTACAATGGATTAAAACCACCCATGGAGCCTCTTTGTCCACAAGCATATATATCTTTTGTTTTTGTACCAACAGAATCTCTTAATACAAAATAGCAACTAGAGTTTCCCCAATCATAAGAGATGCTGCCTTCACGTAGTTCCCAACCATTCAAAACAATACCCTGTTTCATTTGGCTATCTAATATAGAAATCGAATATTTTCCATTACCATTCCATCCTTGTGTTGAAACAATGTTACATATGTAATCATAGTTTTGTTGGTCATCATCAATTGAAAGTTCATTTATTTGAAAAGACAAGCCATTCATCTTAACGCCTAATATTCCATTGTCGTCCATAATTCCTTATTTTATTAATCCTTATATTTATCTGGGAAAAAAGCATCCCAACCTGTTAAATCTGTTGTATTCTCTATTGGCAACGAAGAATAATACCAGTTATCATCCGATTGCTGATGTATAATAATACCACCTTTCAGATGCCTGTCCTTGTTCTCTTCACTCGCCATATAGTCGATAAGGGCATTATGCTTTTCTTGACCATTCTCATCACTTCCAACTCCCTTTGTATCAAAAAGAAAAATTTGACCATTCTTCATACGAATCACATAATCAACATAAAAGAGAGATTTCTCGCCCGTCTTTTTGGTATAAGGAATCGCATAATGCTGTCTTCCCTCATCACCATTCTTATACCACCAATCAATGCAATCAGCGTATTCTTCCAAGAACGCCTCGAAATCACGCTCTTGGAACGAATCATCATTGAACTGCATATATGGCAGCATAGCATGATTCTTTCTTGCATCATTCTCGGTATAAGTGGTTTCATTATACTCTCGTATCTCTGGCACATTCCAAGTATATTGCTTGAAAGAACGTTCCTTGCGTTTCTTTTTGCGCTCGCTGATAATCTTGGTATATTTGGCAACTGCACGACTGATAATGGCAGCAAACTTGCCCTTGTTTCTGTTATACAAGATTATACTTGGCACGTCTGTTTCGAAGATGCCTAAGTATTCGCCCATCAATTCATCCATGTTACCATGAAGAACTTTGACGGCTCCCTTTTCATAACCAGCCAGCAAATCTTTATAGAATTTATCTAATGCCACACTCAGCTCATACTGATTCCTGGTGAAAGAAATACGCTTGTTTTCATCAACCACAGTAGTTCCCATTTCACCAGTAATCTCAACATCACGGAGTATATTCACCTTAATAGTATGTTTATCAAAACAGATACTGTCGATACGCTCAGCTTGCTTCCTGTTTTTATCAACATCTATCATAAAGCCACCATTATCAGAACCTGCTTTATCTTCATTATCATCATCAGCAAATGGATCTGAATCAAAGAAGCTCAACTGGATAGGTTGTTTAAACCAAGCATTATTGAACGTCTCCACCAACAACGGATAAAAATCAGGACCTAAACGATTGCGGTCAGCACTGAGATACTGACTATAAGTAGAAGTTAAAGCCACATTGTTCAGATGTTCACGACGATAAGATAACAATGCCTTGGTGATATAACTCATGTCTTCAGCAACTATCTCTATGCGATCACGACTTAAATTGGTATATACCCAACCATGATTCAAGATACCATCCGTATAATAATGTTGTTCTGGCATTCTCATGATTCGTCCTACCGTTTGTGTACCAAACTCCGTACTTTTGATGTCTCGGAAAATCAGGAGAACAGCAGCACGAGGACAATCCCATCCTAAAGCGATAGCTTGCTTAAAAAGCAAGACATCGGTCAGATTATAGTTTCTTTCTAATCCCTCAAGATTTTTCTTCTCCGTGGATAGCCATATTGCCAACTTAGCATTATCCGTTGTGATGTCGTATTCAGTTTCCAGTCTATTCTTTACCATATCCACAATAGCACGTTCTCCTTCATTCAAGGTTTCAGAGTTATCATTCGGCAACTGAATAAGCAACAACGGATTGATTCTAACTCCTTCTTTCTCGTATGCCTCGTTGAGTTCCTTCCGTTTGGCTAATGCTAAATCCAGCAGATAAGCATTCTCGCCCACCATTTCGTCGCCCTCTTTCACATTAGCGTTGATAGTAATGCCGTCCTTAATCATTTCCTCCTTGATAACTTCTTCACGAGGAACATTATATATATCATCGGCAGAACTCAACGAAGAAGGCAAAGGTGTTGCTGAAATACGAATCTCGACCTTCGGATTGAGATTCTTCAACACCTTTTCCGATTGCTTGGCATTGCGACTACCAAACATATGCTCTTCATCTACAACCACTATGAGAGGCAAATGATGATCTTCCTTGGTTCGCTGAACTATATCATAAATAGATGAAGAGTTCTCAGTATCTCGCACCAGGACATTTCGATCTTTATTAATACTTTCCCAATTAACAAAGAACACCTCACCCGATTTGATGTAACCGTCCACAGAATGATCTAACTCATCATACATCACAGGAGTCAAGACATGAGTTTCGGAAAAGAAGTTCTTCATACTCATATAACTCTGCTGATGTAATTTATTAGGAGCAATCCAAATAACGGCCACTTCTTTACCCTCTTCTGCCAGTTGCGAGGTAAGGTCATCCAACATCTTGCTAGCCATCATGGTCTTGCCAGAGCCCGTAGGAGCCTTGAACACCAGCTTTTTTCTATCTCCTGGTGCCTCCAACAGTTTGATGGTTTTCATAACCAAAGCCTCAACTGCCTCTATCTGATATTTCTTTTCTTGTATCATAATTTCATACCTCCTTCTTCTCTATTTAAAATCAAAAGACAACTGAGTATCATCTTCCGAAGATGCCATCTGCTCAGAAGAATCATCTGATGTAACTTCGTTATCGGTGTCTTTCTCGCTCTCAGTCATTGGATTTTCAAACTTCATCCCCTGCTCAGGCAAGATATTTCTGTATGCATCGTAGATAGCTGCAGGCAAAGCACACAGTTCAACCTTATCAAGCACATCCTCAAAGTTATCATCATAAGCATAACGGGTATTAGAGAATACATAGATGAGTATCTTTCCATCAACCTCCATATGATAGATGGTCTCAGCAAAGGCATTCACCGTTAACTCATTATAAATAACCAACATCTTTGTTTTACCATTGTCGAAATAGCGTGCACAAGAAGGTTTCAACTTTTTGCCAGCAAATCGCTCCTGCTCTGCATAGACATCATTCTTGATGCAAAGCAAATCGGTAGATGCTGCCATTAAAGCACGCTTGTTCTTGATGTTTTGTGTTCGAGGCTGGAGTTGGGTCTTGTAATAACGGAGACTATTGTGAGTCAAACCTTTTTCCTTACCATAGCCAGCAATAACATTCAACAATCGTGGATAAGTAACCTCCTCACATATTTTAGATTCATTATTAGTAACTAGAATAAAATGACGTTTTCCATTATCTTCTGCATTTTGGGACATAACAGCATGACCTGTCGAACCAGAACCTGCAAAGAAATCTAAAACAGTTACATTTTTATTCTTATGATAATTTAAAAACTGCCGCAACATTTTTACTGGTTTTTTACCACTTCCAAAAGGAACGCCACCTTCATGTCTAATATTTCCAAATTCAGGAGCAAAATCGAAAACTGTAAGAATCGGCAAAGCTCTTTTGGGCGCATTACCAGACTTGAATAATGCAACATTGTCTAATGGAACACCACTATACATCTTTCCTTTAGTCGCTGTAGCTTTAGCTGGTCCTGTATAATACCTAAAGCCTAAACCATCTTCACCTCTGCCGATAACTTTATATAAGCAGCCTAAACCATCTTCTTTTATTCTTGGTTCAACAACGGTTCTAAATACTTTTCCATAACTCATTGTTGTATAAATACTACCAGTAACCCAAGTCTCTTTTAAGCCTGTTAGGCTTCCTTCCACCTTTTCTATTTTCCATTCTCCTTTTTTAAAAACAACAACCTCTTGATTATTCACTACAAAAGTAGAGCCCTTACCTAATTCTGTAATTTTAAAGCAAAATTTCTCCAATCCATAATCCACCAATTCTCGCTGAGGTTCAAATACACTTGCATTCTTGGCATAAAATAAGACATACTCCATTAATGGCTTAAAAGCCTTTTCCTCATTAAGACTTTTTTCTGCATATCTAACTTGAATATGAAAAGTTGTTAAGTGATTTTGCTCTCCAAAAATTTCATCACACAAAAATGTTAAAGCAGAAACTTCATTATCATCTATAGATATATAAATGACTCCATCATCTGAAAGTAGTTTTTTGGCAATTCTCAATCGCTTATCCATAAACGACAGCCATTTTGAATGACGAAATCCATCCTCTTTATCCACAAACGAATCATTATACATAAAATCCTTATTACCAGTATTATAAGGAGGATCGATATAAATAACATCAATCTTCCCGGCATGGGTATAACTAAGAGCAGTAAGGGCTTCGAGGTTATCGCCTTCAATAAGAATATGGTTTGGAGCCTCAGCGTCATCGCTGATAATGGCACGTTCAGGCACTTCAACAAGCACAGGCTGCTCGTTGACCATTCTTTGCTCAGCATCCTCAGGCTTGTCTTCCCAAACCAAACCATACTTCTTTTGTGAACGAAGTAGTTTGATTAACTCCGATTTCTCATCATTCGTAAGACCCTCTAATTCATTTATCTTCTTTGCAAGTTCGTATTTGTTCATAAGAATAACGACGTTACATCCCTTTGCTCACCCCCAAAGCAGATAAATATAATCCGATTACATTAATCTTTGTACCAACAAGTTACAAGTTAGTTGTTGCTTTCTAAGTAGGCACAAATCTATCCAAAAGAATTGGCGCAGGGGTGTCATTACTCCTTTTTATGTCCCCGTACACTGCGGCCTTAGGAAACCGATAACATCAAGGACAGGAGCAAGAGGACAACACCTACGCCAACATTGCATATATGTATGTAGCACAAGGAACACCCTTCCTATACGAAAGGGCGCACTTGTGCCGTGTATATATACACGTTATAGTAGGCGTCCACTGCCATTTTCCTCTGAATGCCATTTGAAAGTTCCTAAGTTTCAGTGTATCAGAAACAAAACGTAGTAAACGTCTAATTCTAAAAGATATAGCCAATCCCCAGACTTATCAGCCAGCATCCCTTTGCCAGCCATCTCGGAAATGACGCTACAAAATTAACGAAAAGAATTGGAAATGCCAAAGAAAAGAACGACTTTCTTTAGTTTAAGATACAAAAAAGCCTTTCAGCATCTGAAATACTAAAAGGCAATCCTCGTTATGAAATACCATGAAATTCTACAATCACACAATCTACAAACTTCTCTATCCTCGATAAGGAGTTCTTTCGTGCAATATTATATTTTAAATGGAATCTTATTCTTTCTAAACAAATGCCCAGAACATAT
>OLGM01001258.1_pt1 | contig 11945 bp, 16 predicted proteins | sample 1606001 | NCBI WGS metagenome assembly OLGM01 (sample SAMN03283294) | human gut metagenome | biome: human-associated habitat; material: feces | host: Homo sapiens | place: Peru | collected 2012
ATAATACATTAGGTTTCTTTCTCTCACCTATTTAAGAATCAATTAAATGAAATAATTAATATTATAGACAAACTAAATTAAAATAGGTACCTATTTGGGTACCTAATACATATATTAAATGGCATAAAGTCCTTATAAACAAAGTATCCCGCCATTTCTGACGGGATTTCAGGGGGCAAACTAAAATCATGTACTCCTGGATTTAAAAGTTGAAAAAGCCCTTATTTTTCAACAAAAATCAAACTTAATAATTTATTAAAGTTTAACTAAATTTACCTAAAAACTACCATTTTGGTAGTTGCATGGGTAGTTATACCATCTTAAATTCTATACCCAGAAATATTAATTTATTTCTAGCTGTTTTTTTATGTTTATTTCTATATTTTACTAATTTATTTTTAAACTGCCATCTAATATTTTATCTATAATAGCGTTTGCCCTAGATTCCATATTAGGCAAATCATTTAATGCAAAGAATTTTAATTGTTTGCTTTCATTATCTGATACTTTTATATTTCCAGTATAATTTAAAACCTTAAACAATATTATGACGGTACACATTTTATCTCCATTAGGATATTCAAAATAATAATCTTTACCCGACAAAACACTAACTAATTCTAATTTATCTGCACTAATTCCTGCTTCTTCTTTTAATTCTCTTATTGCTGTTTCTTCAATTGTTTCGTTTAATTCCATTGATCCACCTGGTATTCCCCAAGTGTTTGTATCAGTTCTTAAATTTAATAACAATTCATTTTTATCATTAAAAACTAATGTTGTAGCACCAACACCTATTAAAGGTTCGTGTCCGACATATTTTCTTAAATTCATTATATATCCCATAAAATTGCCTCATCTTAACTAATCTTCTTCATTTATATTATTTATCATAATATGCTATTTCTATTTTATTTCCATCTAAATCTTCAATAGCAAAGCATCTATAATGATCTTCTGAATTAGGTACAGGCTCTGGCTCATACAATATTTTAGCATTAATTGATTTACAAAGTTCAAGAGATTTATCTAAATCATTTGTATATAAACCTAATACACCATTATTTCCCTTTACTAATCTATCTCCACTTGCATCTTTACTTATTATTCCAAAATATATTTGATTATTTTCATTTTCCCAATCAGCCCATCTATTTTCTGTAATATTACTAGGTCGCTTTTCTAATAATAACGAGTAAAATTTAATAGATTTTTTTATATCTTCCACTACAAAATAGAAATTATCAATTTTCATATTGTTACCCTCACTAACTCCGATTTATTGCAATATGCTTTTTTTACTAAATAAAGTTTATATTTATCATCTAATATAGATATGCTATCAACTACCTTAATTCCATTGATAACTCTTTCAACAGGATATTTTTCTAAACTTAACAATCCCTGTTCATACACCTGTTGATTTAATAACTTATCAATATTATCTATATCACTTGCAATATAACTTTCTAAATAATATAAAGTATAAACATTTTTGGACTTTGAATATTTAAGTTCATAATGAGAATCTAATTTTTCTTTTATTTTTGTACCACTCACATCAAAAGTCTTATTAAATTTATCAATAAGAACTTCTTTCCTTTTCTCTTCATTAAAACCTTTTTTTAGCACATATTCAGTATTATATTCCATATTATATAAATCAATTAATTCTCTAAATGTTATATTATTACCTTTTATTTCATAATTATCTAATGTAAATTTGTTTTCTTGTTGAAAAAACGGATATAATACATTCCAAGTATCTGGTTTAATATTATAAAGAATTAGACCATTTCTTGTATTAGTATATAAATCTGTTGCACTATCTAATCTTGTAGGCTTCATATCTAATGGAACTTTCTTATCTAGCATATCTTTTGTTATAATCATTATTTACACCTTTTTTTTACTTTATCATATCAGTATAATAAATAATTTCTTTATTTAATGACTTAGCAAACTCAATTTCACTTTTAGTACTACTTCCTATATAATCATTAACATTTACAACTAAAATAGCATCAGCTAATTTTATTCTTTCTTTATGCATTTTATCTAACATTAATGCTTCTTCTTCAGTAAAGTCATCTTTACTTGATTTTGAAGGATTATATATAGGTACTAACATGCAATTACCTTGTAATTCCATTATTTCTGTTATTTCCATCATTTCCTTATAAAATTTTAAACTACCACAAACAGTTATAATTTTCACTTATAACACACTCCTTTAATTTTTAATCAATATATTTCCATATTTTTTCATATTGTTCTCCTTATCTATAATTCTATTTCATCTAAATCATTTGGAACGATTACATTACCATCAAAATATTCTCTAGCTTCTGCTGTATATAGTTTTTTTTTATCTTCATGAGTATCTTCAGTATGAAATAGTATTAAGTTTTTAATATTTAACGGTTGCATAGATTCACAAACAGATTTCACCGTTGAATGATGTTTTTCATAAGCCTTAAATATTTGTTCTTCTTTATCTAAACAAAATGCTTCATGCATAACATAATCTGCTTCTTTTAATCTATCATATAAAATAGGATTACAAGTTTCATCTCCTAAAAATATTAATTTTTTTCCGTTATTTAAACTAGCATCAAATCCATACAATTTATTTCCTTTAGGGTGTACATCAAAAAATGTTATTTTTTCTCCTGCTATTTCTAAAGTTTCTTCGTCATGCAAAATGTATATATTAATATTTTCTTCTACTGCTTTGGTTATTTTATCTGGAAAAACTGATTTGCTCATATTTTTTATCGAAATTGATACTTCTTCATTACAATAAATATTTAAAGGTTCTTTATCACCACTTATAAGTTTTTTTGCAACGCCTTTAATAATCCACATCAAGCCTAAAATATGGTCCGTATGACAATGAGAAATAAATATATTATGAATATCTGTTAGTTTGTATCCTTTTTTTTCTAAGTTTTTTACTATATCTATTCCTCCACCTGTATCTACCAATAAATTTTCATTACCATTTTCTAATATGAAACAGGTATTATATAAATTTAAAACAAACCCATGACCTGTCCCTAACATTATAATTTTTTCCATATTTTTTTTATTCCTTTCAAAAATTTATGTTAATTACTTCCTTATTCTTGACTAAGTGTATAGCCACCATCAACAATTATTTCTTGCCCTGTTATAAATTCCGAATTATCACTAGCTAAAAATAATGCAACTTTTGCTATATCATCAGGATTTCCTAATCTTTTTAATGGGGTTTTATTTTCTATTTCTTCAATGTAATCATCAAAATTTGGTGTTTCAACATAAGACATAGGAGTTTTAATAACTCCAGGGGAAATAACATTACATCTGATACCATATTCTCCATATCTAGAAGCAATTGACTTTGAAAAGGCAACTATTCCAGCTTTTGACGATGAATATATAGGAAAATATTTCGAACCATTTCTTGCTGCTATCGAACCTATATTAATTATATTACCTTTTTCATTATTATTCTTCCATTTATCAATCATTTGTAAGCAAATTCTTAAAGTACTTTTTAAATTAGTATTGATAATATCATTTAATTCTAAACAATCATATTTTTCTGATTCTTCACCGCTACTAATTATTCCAGCACAATTTATTAAAGTATCAATGTTATCTAATTTATTAATTATTTCTTTTACATCACTCTCATTATTTATATCACATACAAAATAATTGATTAAACAATTAGTATCATTGTGGACTTTTTCTAATTTTTCCTTTCTTCTACCTACGATATATACCTCATAACCTTCTTGCCAAAACAATTTAGCAATTGCTTCGCCGATACCTGTTCCACCACCTGTTATTAAAACTTTCTTATTCATATTTAAACTCCTTTCTAAATAAAACTCAAATCGTAATTATTATTCTATATTTAATATATTGTGATCATCATCAGAATAAATTTTTAAATTAATATTATTACCATCTAAATGCTTGATTATTTCCACACTAGGAAACTTTTTATTTTCTTTTAATAAATCTTCTATACTAATCCACATCGAATAATTTTCTTCAAATTCTTTTGGATCACCTTTATAATCATTTACTAAATATATATCAAAATCAAATATCATATTTGGATATTCTACAATAACATTACCTTTATACTTTTGATTAATAATTTCTATTCCAGTTTCTTCTTTAAACTCTCTAATTGATGCATTGATAGCACTTTCATTTTCTTCAATTTTTCCTCCTGGAATATCATAATAATTCATATTTTTATTTGTCTTGTATTTAATAACAATAACTTTATTATCATTAATTAAAAATGTTCTTACTGCTTTTCTTACTGGTTTCATATACTGATTTCCTAAATTTTGCCACATATATTATTTAATGGACATTCTTCACAACTTTTTTTATTATTTGTTTCAATCATTATACACGATTGAGGATGTTTTGTAATTTTCATAATATTCTCCTTTAGTAACTTTTTATAATCATACTTATCCATAATAGGATTAAGTAAATTTTGTGCTTTATTTAATTCTTCAACTGCTTGTTCTAAAGTGTATTTACTTTTACCATCTTTAAGTAATGTCAAATGTTCTGCTACATCAAAAATTATAAATGCTGTTTTTCTAGCATTTTCTCTTTTAGTAAAGTCAAATTGTAATAAATCAGTTTCTGATTCTTTATATTGTTCAATTAATTCTTTTAAATCTTTACTAGACTTATCAGCATATTTAACTTTACTCTTATGTGCATGAAAATATAAAGACATTTCATCATATCCAGAAGCTTTTAATAGTTTCTGCAATGACATATCTAAAGTTTCAGCAATTTTACGTAGATCATCAATATCTACTTTTTTTATTTTACCGTTAATTAAATCATTTAAAGTACTTCTACTAATACCTGTTAATTTAGCAAGTTCTCTTTGTGAAATACCTTTTATCTCTCAATAATTTAATTTTACCACGTTTTTGTTTAAACATCTAGCTTTTCGGTCAGATTGTATTGACAATATTTTCGACAGCGTTATATTTAAATTGTCCTTAATATCGGACATCAACAAGAAAGGAGGTAAAGAATATGAGATTATTTAAAAAGTATAATATTGATAACTGTATAATTCCTAAAGATTTATCTATCGGAGCAAATGGTATGCTTAATTCATTATTAGTTAGAACTGATGATGAACTTGAAAAACAAGATTATCTTATTCCAATACTAACTAAAGAAGTTATAGCATTCTTTGATATTGATATACCTTATTTAGAATTTAGGTTTTCTAGTAAAAAACTAATAAAAAATATGTAAGAAAAAAGATACAACTTGAAACAGATAAATGAATTAAACAAATGAATAAAAAATGAAATTTATTTATCACTTTAAGCCTTGTTGTGTTTTTGTCGTATGTTATACTTTCGTTACTATGAATAGTAACTATTATAAAGGATTTATAATTTTTGTCATTTAAAAACTGACACTTTTTTTCGTGTCGGTTTTACAATACTTGGTTATTTGCCGTTTATTGACAAATTGTGTTTTCTCGAGAACTTGCTTATATGCATAAAAAAACGCCATCCTTAAAGGATGGCCAGGGGGTTTTGGTTGATATACTAACATTGTTAATAATCGTTAGATATATCTGGCATGATAGGAAGTCTATCATGCTACATATAATGATATACAAATTTTAAAATTCTGTCAATATATTTGAATACAAATTTTAAATATTGACACTTATAGTTCTTTTATTATTTGTTCTAATTTTTCATTGTTTATTTTATCTGGATTATAGCCTAATTTTAATGTTACATTGAAAAAGTCTCTACCATCTTCATATGATGCTGAATTTATTCCATCTATTTCCAGTAGTTCTTCTATTGTTCCATTCATACAATATTCACAACACCCATCACCTAAAAATATTTCTTTATTAATATTTTTTTCTTCAAATTTGTTAAATGATAGTATAGAAGGTACATTTACTGCATCTACATGTTCTATAAGTTTATCTTTTATATCAATAATTGATATATTTTTATCGTTATATAATATATTAATGTCAGTTTTCCATTTATCTTCTTTTATATGAACTTCTTTTATTCCATCAAGGCTTAATAAGAATTCATCTATTTTATATTTATATGTATCTATTAATATTTCAAATTTTTTCATAAATCCTCCTAATCGTTATTATTCATTAAGCTTTCTAATATAGCATTATAATACGAGTAATTTCTAAAACTATTTTCAATATTATCTAGAATAAATTTATCAACATCCTTTTTACATTGTAAAAGTATCTTATAATCTTTCTTTAAATCTGCAATTTTAAATACCATATCTCCACTTTGTCTTATTCCAAATAAATCTCCACTTCCACGCATTTTAAAGTCCATTTCAGAAACATAGAATCCATCATTACTTTCTTCTAGTACATGTAATCTTTCTTTTTCTTGATCACTTATTAAAATACATTTTGATTCTAAACTATTTCTTCCAACTCTTCCTCGTAATTGATGTAAAGTTGCTAGTCCAAAACGTTCTGCATTAAATATAACCATTAATGTTGCATTTTTGACATCTACACCTACTTCTATTACAGTTGTAGATATAATTAAATCTAGTTTTCCTTCTTTAAAATTGTTGATAACTCTGTCTTTATCAACATTTTTCATTTTACCATGTAATATATCTATTTTTATATCACTTATATTTTTACTAATAAGTTCATATATAGTATTTACATCATTTAAATCAGATTCACTTTCCTCTATTAAAGGAGCTACGACATAAACTTGATGATGATTATCAATCTCTTCTTTAATTGCTTTTAAAACAGTTTCCATTTCACTAAACTTTAATACTTTAGTAACTATATCTTTTCTTCCAGCTGGTTTTTCTTTAATAATGGAAATATCCATATCACCATAAATTGTTAAAGCGTATGTTCTTGGTATAGGTGTTGCTGATAAGTAAAGAACATCAACAAATTCACCTTTATTTTGTAAACTCTTTCTTTGATTAACTCCAAAACGATGTTGTTCATCTGTTACTACTAAACCAATATTTTTAAATTCAACATCATCTTCAAGCATTGCATGTGTTCCAATTAAAACATCTACTTCTCCATTTTTTAATTTTTCTTTGATTACTTCTTTTTGCTTTTTAGTTTTACTTCCTACAAGAAATTCAACTCTAATATCGGGAAATAAACTTATAAAGTTTTCATAATGTTGACTTGCTAATACTTCAGTTGGAGCAAGTATTGCACTTTGATAACCACATTTATAATTTAACATAACAGCAATAAAAGCAACTATAGTTTTACCACATCCAACATCTCCCATGATAAGTCTATTCATTCTTTTAAAGCTATTAAAGTCATCTATTATTTCGTTTAGAGTTGCTTCTTGATCACTCGTTAAACTATAAGGTATTTGCTTCTTTATTGAATCAATCATAGATTCATCAACGTGTTTAATTACATAATCATTAAACAATTGATTTCTATATTTTATAATATTTATTTTAAATAAAAATTCAAATAACTCTTCATATTTTAATTTTAAATTAGCTTTTTTTGTTTCTTCTAAGCTTGTTGGAAAATGTATTTCTTTTATAGCATCTTTACTTTTAATAAATCCATACATATCATTTATAAAATCAGGTACTATTTCATTTATTTCAATATTGCTTTCTAATATAGATTTAATACTACTTTCTAATGTTGAAGTTTTAAGACCATTAACTAAATGATATACAGGCTCTACTTCAGTTTTATATATAGGCTTAAGTTTGATATCACTTGCTATAAATTGGTTTTTATCCTTTTTATATTTTCCAACTAATGTAATATATTTACCAACTGTTAAATATCTATTTATAAAAGCACGATTAAATATAACAACATTGCATCTTATATTATTTGTTAGAAATGTAAAACTAATTTTATTTAAGTTTCTTTTAATGTAACTAAGTTTTGGTACTCCTTCTATCATTCCAGTAATACATATTTGTTCATCTTCATGATTAAGTATGTTTTCTGGACTATAAATATTATAACGATATGGATAATACCTAACTAGTTCATCTACAGAATATATATTAATTTTATTTAATAATTCTTTTGTTTTTGGACCAATTCCTTTTACGTTTTCTAGTTCCATATATTCCTCCATAAAAATTTCAAATAAAAGTCAAAAAAGTGTTGACAAAAATAGGCAAATCGATTAGTATATGTAGTACCAATTCACTTACAGGCGAATTGGTGCTAGTATCACACTAGCCAACCCCTTTTTATTCTTTGAAGCAGTTCTCAGGGGGACTGCTTCGTTTTTTTTGTTTATAACTATTATATCAAAAAAAAGATAATATTTATAAATAATTAAATATTACCTTTTCATCAAACTCATATTTATATATGGGTTTTTTTATTTTATTTGAAATATCAGTATCACCTATAGTTAAAATATATTTTTTATCTAAACTATTTATTATATTAGTGTTATATTTATTAACTACTATTTCATTATTATTTTTATAACAATAGTTTATTGAACTAGACCAATTCATTATTACTATATTATCATCAGTTACATGTTTTTTTATTATATCTAAGTCATTTATTATCTTATAGTTAATTAATCCCATTGATTCAAATACATATTTAAAAGTAAAAAGATCACTGTTGGTAAGAAGAGTATCTAGAATAAAAGTATATTTAATTTTAAAAATATTTTTTTCTAGAATTTTATTTAAATAATCTATTAGTTTGAATACGTCATCAACAGTTCCATGTTTTATATATTTAGAATCATATTTTTTTAATTTATCGGAGTATGTATATATGTATTTATCAGTTAATTTAACATATATATTTTTTATATTAATTCATCTCTTCAATTTTAGTATTGAAATACTTCTCTGGGTTTACATACTCACCATTATATATTAATTCACATAGTAACATATTTTGACTAACTGAAACTATTTTATTATTACCACTTTTTCCAATTACTTCACCAGTTTGAACCATATCTCCAACATTAACATTAGTGCTAGATAAACTTGAATATTTACTTGTTAAGTTGTTTTTATGTTTAATCTCAATAGTTTTTCCAAACATTTCATCATCACTTACGTTGATTACTTCTCCTTCAAATACAGCTAAGACATCAAATGACTTTTCACTTCCATAAAGGACACCTGTATTTGGTAGATATGTTCTTTCATATTTAATTAAAGATTTTTGTTTTTGTTCTTCATCACTTGCTTTATCATAGAAGTTAATATGAATAGAAACAGACTCATCACTGAAAGGATGTTTGATTAAGTTTTCTATTTCTGAGTTTACTGGTAAGTAATAATTAGCAATATCTCTTAGTACATAAGAATTATTATCAACATTCATTGATTTTATAATACTTTTTGATACTCCAATAGTTATACCAACTAATCCAGCAATTAGTAAAACAAATAAACTAGTTACAACCCAAGATTTTAATCTTCTCTTTTTCATCTTTATCCACCTTCCTAATAGAAAGTGTTTACGGATATTTAAAAATTATACATAAATATTTGCAAATTCATCTGTATTATAGTAATAACTTAAAATATATTTATAGTCTTTACTCATTTTAGCAAGTTCATTAGCTCCACTTTGACTCATTCCTACTCCATGGCCATATCCAAAAGTTGTTATAGTTATATTATCTCCATCTATAGAAACTGAAAAATCAGTGCTTCTTAAACCTAAAAGTTTTCTAAATTCAATACCAGTATATGTTTTAGAACCAACATGGACCTTCTCAACATGGTTAGTTTTATTTCTACTTAGTATATCAATTGTTGTAAACTCTCCTAATTTTTCTACTAGTTCTTTTTTTGTAAATGTAGTATCACGTTTATATCCACTAGTGCCTGTATCCCATGGTGAAGAAACTGATGTTATGTCATTACTTTTAAAAACAGTCATTCCATTTTCAGTATAGCCATTTGATGTTGAAAAGTAATAAGTTTTAAACAAGTCATTATTTTTTTTGATAATAATACCTTCGGTATTTTTAACGACATTAGTTACAATTGTTTTGTATTTTTCATAAGTATTTCCCCATTTTTCTTTCATAGCATCATCATTAATATAGCATTGATCAGTTGAAGTTACTAAATTCTCTTCATTAAAATTTTCTTTTTTCATCTTATAATAAGCAAAACTTCTTGCTGCTACAGCTTGAGCTTTTAATGCTTCTTCATTATAAGATGCTGGCATTTCACAAGCAACTACACCAACAATATAATTTTCTAAAGTTTCATCAACTTGTTTTGTTTCCTCTTGTACCACTTTCTTACTCTCTAACTTAGGTAGTTTTTCAAAAAATTCTTCTTTGTTAAAAGATGAGTTGTATTTATAAAAAAACAACCCTAGATATAATGCTAAGATTGGTACTGATGCATAAGTTACTATTTTCATGATTCCTCCTATATTATTGATATACTCATTATATCATATAAAAAATTTGCTAAAATATAACTTAAACATAGAATAAAAATTATCGATAAGAATCTTGCTTCCCATATATGGTTCTTTTTAATGAATCCATCAAAGTTTATTCCTGATACAGCAAAAGTGCACATTAAAATGGAAATAGCATAAATAATTAGTTTAGTCATGATCTATTTCCTCAATCATTTTTATTCTTCTAACGTGTCTTTCTTCAGCTGCAAATTCAGTTTTAATAAATTCGTCAACCATATCTAAGATATTTGACATAGGTTCTTTATAACTCATCGCGATTATATTGGCATTATTATGAAATTTTGCTAAATGGGCATCATTTACCGAACATATACGAGCACATCTAATTCCATGTATTTTATTGGCAGCTATACTCATACCTATTCCAGTTCCACATAAAAGTATACCTTCATCAACTTCATTATTTTTCACAGCATTAGCTACTTTAAATGCAAATACTGGGTAATCATCTGTATCATAGTTTTCTGGGCTATAATCTACTACTTCTATTCCAAAGCTTCTTAGATGATCAATTATTATCTTCTTTTCATTTACTCCATTGTGATCTGTTGCTATTCCTATTTTCATTATTCTTCCTCCAACATTACCGCATTAAACGAGTCTGCCGACAGCACATCTTCATAGTCTATGCTCACACTGATGTTGCGTCCGCTTATCTGGTTCTCTGTCATTTCGATGGTCAGCACCTTGTCGTTGGGGAAGGTCATCTTTTTCAGCACCATGACATTTCGGTAGCCGTACTTAAAACTTTTGCTCCACCTTTAATAAAGTTTTTATGAGCAATAACAATATCCGCCTCATCGAGGTTTCGAGTAATTTCTGCATTCAAGTTCAAGCGTTCGATTACCTTTTCTACAATCGTTCTTGAAACTGCATAAAGATAAATTTTCTTAAATCCTTTTACTTCTTCAACATATTTTTGCCTTGAGAATGAAAATTTCAAGCTATCCGTATTATGTTCAGGTTGAATTTTTTGCTCTAACTTGTTGATTTCTTTTGGAATATCCGTAATTGTCGGTTCAGTTTTTGGGGGATTTTGTTGAGGAATTTCGCCCTCATAGGACTTATCAACTTTTCTGATTTCCGGTCTGATTGGCCAACCCCTTAAGATATAATCAACTGCCTCTGCCGTATCTTTGTATACCGCAAGTGTATTCCTGTCTAAGATTTCAATAACTACATCAAAAGTCGGCTGTTTTTCACGTTCTAAAACAGTTTTTTGGGAAGCTCTTCGTTTAGCTTCATCATCACCCAAAGTAACGGATTGAATTCCACCAACCAAATCCGATAATGTCGGGTTTTTGATAAGGTTTTCTAAACTATTACCGTGAGCGGTTGCAATCAACATAACTCCACGTTCTGCAATAGTACGTGCGGCTTGAGCTTCTGCCTCTGTACCAATTTCATCGACAACGAT
>OLGM01001261.1_pt1 | contig 11919 bp, 11 predicted proteins | sample 1606001 | NCBI WGS metagenome assembly OLGM01 (sample SAMN03283294) | human gut metagenome | biome: human-associated habitat; material: feces | host: Homo sapiens | place: Peru | collected 2012
CCGCCGCTGCGGCGGCACCTTCTCCCAGGAGAAGGTCGGGGACAATCTTCCATTGAATTCAGATCCCAACCGGGATTTGAAGATAAAAATCACTATTGAGAAAGGAAAATGAAAAATGAAAAAACGCATTGCTCTGCTCCTGGCTGCCGTCATGGTTCTGGGCATGGCTGCTTGCGGTTCCAAGACGGAAACCCCTGCTACCACTGCTGCTGCCTCTGACGCTGCCACCGAAGCCCCTGCCGACACCGGCAAGGTCGACACCAGCAACATGACTCCTGAAGAGAAGGCTGCTGCTGAGGCTGAGATCCGCTACGCCATCTCCCTGCTGTACGATCGTAACTACATCGTCGAGGAGATCACCCAGGCCGGCCAGGTCCCCGCTTCCTCCTTCGTGGCCATGGGCATGACCGACGCTGACGGCTCCGAGTTCTACAAGAACGCCGGCCACAACGACGGCTTCGACGGCTACTGGAATGTGGCCGAGGATGCCTACGAGGACAACTTCGCAAAGGCCATCGAGATCCTGAGCAAGTACTACGACTACGACGAGACCACCGGTCAGTTCACCAACTTCCCCACCCTGACCTACCTGTACAATACCTCCGATGCCCACAAGGCCATCGGTGAGTACCTGGCTGCTACTCTGGCTTCCGTGGGCATCACCATGAACCTGGAGAACCAGGAGTGGAACACCTTCCTGAACACCCGGAAGAACGGCGACTACTCCGTGGCCCGTAACGGCTGGGTGGCCGACTACAACGACCCCATCTGCTTCCTGGATATGTGGATTTCCTCGTCCGGCAACAACGATGTCCAGTTCGGCAAGGGCGACAACGCCGCTGTCAAGGCCTACAGCCTGGATCTGACCCCCTACGGCCTGGATACCAAGGTTGAGAACGGCACCTGGGCTGAGACCTACGATGTGCTGATTTCCGCCATCAAGTCCTGCACCGACAAGGACAACCGCTATGCCATGATGCACATTGCCGAGGATATGCTGATGGACACCGGCTGCATCGTGCCTCTGTACTTCTACACCGACATTTATATGCTGGATGACTCCGTTCACGGCTTCTTCAGCAACCCCCTGGGCTACAAGTACTTCTACAAGTGCGACGTGGACGGGAAGACCGACTCCATCAACGTCTGCATCGCCTCCGAGCCTGATGTGCTCGATCCCGCTCTGAACTCCGCTGTGGACGGCGCTACCCTGGACAGCCACCTGTTCGCAGGCCTGGCCAAGTGGGACACCGGTGCTGACGGCAAGCTGGAGATCGTTGCCGACTGCGCCGAGTCTCTGTCCGAGGGCGTTGTCAACGAGGACGGCACTGTGACCTACACCTACACCCTGCGTGACGGCCTGAAGTGGTCTGACGGCCAGGATCTGAAGGCTTCCGATTTCGTCTTTGCCTGGAAGCGGGCTGCCTCTGAGGAGCTGGGCGCTGACTACGGCTACATGTTCGAGAACGTGAAGGGCTATCCCAACGATCTGGCTGTGGAGGCTACCGACGACAAGACCATTGTTGTCACCCTGAACAACGCCGTTGCCTACTGGGATGAGCTGCTGGCCTTCCCCGCCTACTTCCCTGTCCGTGAGGATGTGGTTGCCAACGAGGCCTGGTGCAGCGACGCTTCCACCTTCGTTTCCAACGGCGCTTACAAGATGACCGGTTGGGATCACAACTCCGTCATCACCCTGACCAAGAACGACCACTACTGGGATGCCGAGAACGTCAGCATGAAGGAGATCAAGTTCTACCTGTCTGATGACAACAACAACATGCTCACCAACTTCAAGAACGGTGACTGGCTGCTCATCGACGATGTGCCCACCAACGAGATCGCTACCCTGAAGACCGAGTACCCCACCGAGTTCGTGGTGGCCGGCCAGATCGGTACCTACTACGTCTGCTGGAACATCAACGAGAACCTGCTGCCGTAAGGCAATACAGCCGCTGAACCGGCTCAATACCGCCTCCCGGGGAAACCCGGGAGGTTTTTTAACGATTTTTATATATTCTCCCTATTGCCAACGGCACCGGAATCCGCTATAATAGGCAGGATAATAGATAAGTATACCATAGCCTTATATGGGATCTGAAACAGTTGACATAAAAGAGGGGTAAACCATGGAAGCATTGCAAAACCTGTTGCAGCCGGTGACCAGAATGCAGTGGACAGATTATCTGGACATTTTGCTGGTCGCCTTCCTCATATATCGTTTGTTGCCCCTGATCCGGACGCCGAATACCATGCGTGTGGCAAAGGCTGTCGTTGTGGTCATGGTCATCCTGGGCCTGGCCGAGGTACTGCATCTGTACGCCATGTCCTTTATTCTGAATCAGTTTCTGTCCATTGGCCTCATTGCCCTGGTGGTGCTCTTTCAGCCGGAACTGCGGCGGATGCTGGACCATCTGGGCAGCGTCCAGCTCCGGGGCTTGCTGGGGGGCGTAAAGCCTGTGGCCGAAATGGATATGGTCATTTCCCAGACCGTGGCTGCCTGCGACTGCATGAGCCGGGAGAAGGTAGGAGCCCTCATCGTCTTTGCCCGGGAGGCCCGGCTGGATGACTTCATCAAAACCGGCACCATCATCGACGGCCAGGTTTCCGAGCAGCTGATCCGGAATATCTTCTTCCCCAAGGCGGCGCTCCACGATGGAGCCATGATCATCCGGGAGGGCCGGGCCACTGCCGCCGGATGCGTGCTGCCCCTGTCCCAGAGCGATCGGCTCTCTGCGGACCTGGGCACCCGGCACCGGGCCGGTGTGGGTATGAGCGAAAGCAGCGATGCCATTGTGATCATTGTTTCCGAGGAGACCGGCACCATCTCCGTAGCCGAGGGCGGCATGCTCAAGCGGCATCTGGCACCGGGGACCCTGGAGAAGCTCCTGCGCAACGCCCTGTGCAAGAACGAGGACCAGGCAGCCAACAAGTCCATCGGGGCCTATTTCAAGGAGAAATTCCAGGAGGGAAAGGGAGGCAGACACCATGAAGAATAAAATCGGTATGATCCTGCTGTCCCTGGCCGTGTCCTTTTGCCTGTGGCTCTATGTCATTACGGCGGTAAGCCCCGGGTCTACAGATACCTATTACAATATCCCCATCGTCTGGGAAGGGGAGTCCGTGCTGAATGAAAACGGCCTGATGGTGACGGCGGTGTCCTCCAATACGGTGAACCTGAAGCTCTCCGGAAACCGGTCGGATCTGAGCAAGGTCAATTCCGGCAACATCACCATCAAGGCGGACCTGAGCAACATCCGGGAGCCCGGCAGCCAGATCCGAATTACCTACTCCACCCCCAGCTTCCCGGGAGATGTGGCCAGCAACGCCTTTGTCATCGAATCCAAGGAGCCGGACAGCATCAATGTGACCGTAGTCCGCCGGGTCAGCAAGACCGTCCCTGTGGAGGTGGTCTGGACCGGCACCCCTGCCGAGGGCTTTATGATCGACAAGGAAAACCGGACACTGGACTATAGCGAGGTCACCGTTACGGGCCCTGAGTCCGTGGTGGATACCATCGCCAAGGCAACCATCACCGCCGACCTGGAAGGCCGCCGGGAGTCCATCAGCGAAAGCTACCACTATACGCTCTGTGACGAAAACGGAGATCCTGTGGATGCCAAGCTCATTACCACCGATGTAGAAGAGGTTCGGCTGGATGTGACCATCCGCCGGGTGAAGGACCTGCGCCTGACCTATACCCTGACCGAGGGCGGCGGTGCCACAGCCCAGAACACCACCATTACCCTGAGCAACGATACCATCCGGGTATCCGGCAGCGAGGCCGCCCTGGATCTGCTGGGAGACACCCTGTCCATTGGCAGCATCAACCTGGCGGAGATCAACCGGAACTCCATCCTCAATTTCCCGATCTCCTTGCCGGATGGCGTGAACAACCTGACGGGCATCACCGAGGTCACCGCGGAGATCCAGTTCAACGGCCTGTCCATCCGGGATCTGACGGTGGAGGATCTGGAGCCCGTCAACGTGCCGGAAGGGCTGAAGGTGGAGCTCATCACGGAAAAGCTTACGGTTACCCTTCGGGGACCCTCCGCCCAGGTGGCCAACATCACCCCGGAGGATATCCACGTCACCGTGGACTTCACCGGCGCGGAGCCCGGCACCTCCACCTTTAAGGCCACCGTGGTCTACGGCGAAGGCTTCGAGCAGGTGGGTACCTTGAAGACGGAAAGCGTTTCCGCGAAGATCGATAAGAAGTAACGATTACGCCGGGATTTTTCCCGGCTCAAAAGGGGATAATGTCCATGGTGAAAAGCATGACCGGCTACGGCCGGGCTGTGGAGACCGTCAACGGCAGAGAATTCACCGTAGAGGTCCGCAGCGTGAACAACCGGTATCTGGATTGTACCGTGAAGCTCCCCCGGGCGGTGTCCTTCGGGGAGGACGCGGTGAAGCAGGCGGTAAAGGCCAGGATCTCCCGGGGCAAGGTGGACGTGTTCGTCTCTCTGCGCTCCGAGGGAACCTCCGATGTCACCGTCACCCTCAACACCCCCGTGGTGGAGGGATATCTGGCCGCCGTGAAGCAGATGTGCGAAAGCTACGGCCTGCCAAACGATGTTACGGCCGCAACCCTTACGGGGCTGCCCGATGTGTTCTGCCTGGATAAGCCCCAGGTGGATGAGGAGCAGCTGCAAAAGGATCTGCTGGTGGTAACCGAGCAGGCCCTGGAAAACTTTGACGCCATGCGCCGCACGGAAGGAGAGGCCCTGGAGAAGGACCTTCGGAGCCGGGGCCAGACCATTCTGGGACTGGTGGAGAAAATCGAAGAGGGCAGCGCCCAGACGGTGACCGACTATCGGACCCGGCTGGAGGAAAAGCTCAGGGAGGTCCTGGCTTCCACGGCCATTGACGAAGCCCGGATCCTGACCGAGGCTGCCATTTTCGCCGATAAGATCGCCGTGGACGAAGAGACCGTCCGGCTTCGGAGCCACCTGAACCAGATGGATGCCATGCTGACAGCCGGGGGAGCCCTGGGCCGAAAGCTGGACTTCCTGCTCCAGGAAATGAACCGGGAAGCCAACACCATCGGCTCCAAGTGCTCCGATGTCCGCCTGGCCCGGGTGGTGGTGGATATTAAGGCTGAGCTGGAGAAGATCCGGGAGCAGACCCAGAACATCGAATAAGGAGTGTCCCTATGACGCTGGTAAACATCGGATTCGGCAGTATGGTGGCGGCGGGCCGGGTGCTTTCCATCCTGGCGCCGGACTCCGCCCCCATCAAGCGAATCATTCAGGAGGCCAAGGACCGGGGGATGCTCATCGATGCCTCCTATGGCCGGAAGACCAAGTCCGTGCTTCTGATGGACACGGACCATGTGATTTTGTCCGCTGTCTCTCCGGAAACCCTCACCGACCGGTGGCAGGGGAAGGAAGCGGAGGAAGAGGGAGAAACGTGAGTATGGGAAAACTGATCGTGATTTCCGGCGCCTCCGGTGTGGGAAAAGGCACGGTGATGAAGGCCATGATGGAGAAGCGGAAGGACCTGTTCTTTTCCGTCTCGGCAACCACCCGGCCCCCCAGACCCGGAGAGGTGGACGGAAAGGACTATTATTTCGTCACCCGGCAGGACTTTGAAGAACTGATCCGCCGGGGGGAGATGCTGGAGTACGACGAGCACGCCAAAAATTACTACGGCACACCCCGGTCCCAGGTAGAGCAGAAGCAAAAACGGGGCCACGTCCTGCTGGACATCGAGCCCAACGGTGCCCGGAATGTCAAAAACAACTACCCGGAGGCTCTGCTGATCTTCATCATGCCCCCCAGCTATGAGGAGCTGGAGCGCCGCCTGCGGGGCCGCAACGACACACCGGAAGACCAGATCGCCATCCGCCTGGAACGGGCGAAATGGGAAATGGAGCAGCGGATCTGGTATGACCACGTTGTCGTGAACGACGATGCGCAGCGCTGCGCCGAGGAAATTCTAAGCTACATAGACAAATAAACGGTCATTGGGAACCAGTGCGCACACTGGTGTGGCAATCCCCGGATATTCAACCCGCTTTGAAAATCGGGGGATTGCCACACCGGCGATAGACGCCGGTTCGCAATGACAGGCGAAAATTTGAATTGGAGGATTTATTTTATGCTGTATCCACCTGTTGCTGATTTGCTGACCAAAGTTGAGAGCCGTTATCTGCTGGTGAACCTGGTGGCCCATCGGGCCCGTCAGATCGCCGCCGAGGCGGAGGAGTTCCATGAGGACCTGCCGGAGAAGCCTGTGACCATGGCCATCCAGGAGGTTGCCGACGGTGAGCTCAGCGCCACCGTGAAGGAAGAGTACAAGCACTGAATTTTTGAGCCCAGGGAGGAACGGGAATGATCGCAGGCATCGCCATTGCAAACGCAGTCTATGCCATGGACAAGCCCTATTCCTACCGGGTGCCCCAGAGCCTTTCCCTGCGCCTGGGCCAGCGGGTCACCGTGCCCTTCGGCTTTGGAAATACCCGCACCGAGGGACTGGTCCTTTCCTTGGAGGAAGGGGATCGGGAGGGGCTGAAAAATGTAGAAGGGGTATTGGAAGCGGAGCCTCTGCTGAGCGACACCCAGCTTCGGCTGGCGGCCTTTCTCCGGGAGCGGTACTTCTGCACCTTCTACGATGCCGTCCGGGCCATCCTTCCGGCGGGATACTGGTTTCGGGAGAAGGAGATCGTGAGCCTTACCCAGGACCGGAGCTGGGAAACTGCCTCCATCCGCAAGGAGGGGGCAAAAGAGGTCTTGATCTATCTTCGGGATCAGGGCGGCGGGTGCCGGGAGCCGGCGCTTGGCGCTGTGATCCCGGAGGAGGACAAGCGCAGAGAGGTCCTTGGCTACCTTGTCCGGAAGAAGTGGATCCAGGCAGAGAAGGAATTCACCCGGAAGGGCGGAGACAAATTGGAGCGCATTGCCCTTCTGGCGGTACCTGCCGAGGAGGCCATGGCCTTTGCCGCCTCCCGGCCCAAGGGTGCCGCCATGCAGAGAAGCGTTCTGGAGCTGCTGTGCTCCGTGGGGTCTGCCAGCGTCAAGGACATCTGCTATTACACCGGAGCCACTATAGATACGGTGTCCCGGCTGGAAAAGCGGGGCTTCCTGGCCTTTGCCCAGCGAAAGGTCCTGCGGTGCCGGGAGATCGTCCCCACTCCCGTCCGGAAGCCCCTGGTTCTGGGCCAGGAGCAGGCGGCAGTATTCGAGGGACTGAAATCCCAGATGGGCCGCAAGACCCCTGGGGTAGCCCTTCTCTATGGAGTCACCGGTTCCGGCAAGACCTCCGTCTATATCAAAGCCATCGAAGAGACCCTGAGCAGGGGCAAGGCGGCGGTGCTGCTGGTGCCGGAAATTGCCCTGACACCTCAGCTCCTGGGGCTGATGGCCGCCTGGTTTGGGGACCAGGTGGCGGTGCTTCATTCCAGCCTCTCCCCAGGGGAGCGGTACGATCAGTGGCGGCGGGTCCAGGAGGGAAAGGCCAACCTGGTGGTTGGCACCCGGTCCGCCGTCTTCGCCCCCTGCGCCCGGTTGGGCCTGATGATTCTGGACGAGGAGCAAGAGCACTCCTACAAATCTGAAAATGCCCCCCGTTATGCCGCCAAGGAGGTGGCTATCTGGCGGGGGTTCAAAGAAAAGGCCCTGGTGCTTCTGGGTTCTGCCACCCCGTCGGTGGAGAGTATGTACCGGGCCAGGCAGGGGGAATATGACCTCTATCGGCTGAAAACCCGGTTCAATGGCCGGGCCCTTCCCGATGTGGAAGTGGTGGATATGCGGGAGGAGCTGAAGCTGGGCAACGGCTACAGCCTGAGTATCCCCCTGCGCCAGGCCATCCACGATACCTGCGCCGCCGGAAAGCAGACCATTCTGCTGCTGAACCGCCGGGGAAACGCCAGGGCCCTGGTCTGCGTGGACTGCCGGGAAGCCCCGGAGTGTCCCCGGTGCAGCGCGAGACTTACCTACCACAGCGCCAACAACCGGCTTATGTGCCACTACTGTGGCTTCTCCCAGCCGGTACCTCAGCGGTGCCCCAAGTGCGGCGGCCCCCTGAAAACTCTTGGCGTAGGCACCCAGAAGGCCCAGCAGGAATTGAATGAGCTGTTTCCTGACGTGACTGTCGCCAGAATGGACGCGGATACCGTCAGCGCCGCCAATCCCCACGAGGTCATTCTGGACCGGTTCCGCCGGGGAGAGGAACAGGTCCTTTTGGGCACCCAGATGGTGGCCAAGGGCCTGGACCTGCCGAATGTAACCCTGGTTGGGGCGCTGGACGCGGACCTGAGCCTCTATTCCGGCTCCTTCCGGGCGGCGGAGACCACCTTTAATATGCTTACCCAGGTGGTGGGCCGGGCCGGCCGGGGCGACTGCGAGGGCCGGGCCCTGATCCAGACCCTGACCCCCAACAACGCCATCATTCAGCTGGCAGCCAAGCAGGATTACGACAGCTTTTATGAGCTGGAGATCGGCCTGCGCCGGGTCCAGGACCTTCCTCCCTTCGGGGATCAGATCCTGGTGGCCTTTCAGGGGGAGCAGGAGCAGCAGGTCCTTTTGGGAGCCATGAAATTCAGGGACAGTCTGCTGGAGCTGCAAAGATCCTGGGCCCTGGGCCCGCTGACCGTCCTGGGCCCTGCCCCCAGCCCCGTGCCGAAGGTCAACTACCGCTATCGCTACCGATTGACGGTGCTGGGAAAGATGACCAAGGAGCTGAGAAGCGGCCTGAGCTATCTTCTCCGGTCCTTCGGGAAGGACAGCAAAATGCGGGGCGTGACGGCCTTCATAGATGTAAATGGATTCGAGTGAGAAGGAAAGACTTTTGTAAGGAGACAGATAACAATGGGACTTCGCAAGATCATGACCGTAAAAGAGCCCTGCCTGCACAAGGTATGCAGACCGGTGGAGAAATTTGACGGCAAGCTGCACAGGCTGCTGGACGACATGAAGGAGACTCTGGCGGAGGCCAATGGTGTGGGCCTGGCGGCTCCCCAGGTGGGCATTCTTCGCCGGGTCGTTGTTGTGGACACCGGGGAGGAAATGCTGGAGCTGGTGAATCCGGAGCTGCTGGAAACCAGCGGCGAGCAGGTAGGCAGCGAGGGCTGCCTCAGCGTCCCCGGCAAGTACGGCATTGTCAAGCGGCCCAACTACGCCAAGGTCCGGGCCTATGACCGGGACGGAAATGAATTCGAGGTAGAGGGCGAGGAGCTTATGGCCCGATGCTTCTGCCACGAGCTGGACCACCTGGACGGCATTGTGTATACGGAGATCATGGAGCGGTATCTCACCGAGGAAGAAATGGGAGAATTGAGCGAGGAGGGATGACCATGCGTGTTGTCTTTATGGGCACTCCGGACATTGCGGCCACCTGCCTGAAAAGGATCCTGGCAGACGGCTTCCAGGTGGTAGGAGTCTATACCCAGCCGGACCGGCCCAAGGGCCGGGGCATGAAGCTGACCGCCAGCCCTGTGAAGGAAGTGGCTCTGGAAGCGGGGATCCCTGTCTTCCAGCCGGAAAATTTCCGGGAGGAGGAGACGGTGGAGGCCCTCCGGGCCCTGAAGCCTGATGTCTGCGCCGTGGTTGCTTACGGCAGGATCCTCCCTCAGAAGGTATTGGACGTGCCCACCTTTGGGTGCATCAACATTCACGCAAGCCTTCTCCCCAAGTACCGGGGCTCCGCCCCCTATCAGTGGGCGGTGCTGAATGGGGAGAAGGAGACCGGCGTCACCGCTATGTACCTGTGCCGGGAGATGGATGCCGGAGATATGATCGACAGGGTCACCACCCCCATCGGGGAGAACGAGACCGCCGGGGAGGTGCTGGACCGTCTGGCCCTTTTGGGTGCCGGACTTCTCAGCAAGACCCTGGCCCGGTTCCAGGCCGGTCCTGTGGCGGGAGAAAAGCAGGACGAACGTCTGGTTTCCTATGCCCCCATGCTGGATAAGAGCCTGTGCCCCATTGATTTTCATAGGACTGCCCAGCAGGTCCACGACCAGGTCCGGGGCCTGCAGCCCTGGCCCGTGGCCACCATGGAGCTCCAGGGCAAGCACTTTAAGGTCCACGAGACCCGCGTAACTGCCGGGGAAGGGGAGCCGGGGCAGATCCTGGGCCTGACCAAGACAGGTCTGGTCATTGCCTGCGGCCAGGGAGCCGTAGAGATTCGCGCCCTCCAGGCCGAGGGCGGCAAGCGGATGAGTGCCCCGGACTACTTCCGGGGCCACCCACTGAAGGACTGATGGGGGCACGGGAAACGGCCCTCAGCACCCTCATTGCCTGCCGCCGTCAGGGGGGCTGGTCCAATGCCGTGCTGAAGGACACCGTCCGGCGGGACAGGCTGGACGGGCGGGAAGCGGCCCTGGCTACCCGATTGTGCTACGGAGTCCTGCAAAACAGGGGGCGGCTGGACTTCTATTTGAAGCAGCTGCTGAAGGGAAAGCTGAAATCCCTCCATCCGGCTACCCGGGATATCCTGCATCTGGGGCTCTACCAGATCTACGACCTGGACCGGGTGCCGGACAGCGCCGCCGTCAACGAGTCGGTGGTTCTGGCGAAGAAATACGCCCCCCAGAGTCAGACGGGGCTGGTCAACGGCGTTCTTCGCAGCGCCGTCCGGACCAAGGGCAAGCTCCTGGAGCCAACCGCTTATGAGGACAAATACAGCCACCCGGAGGCATTGGTGGCCCTTCTGAAAGCCAATGTGCCGAAGGGAATGCTGGAATCCGTATTGCAGGCGGACAACGCCGCCCCGGAGACCGTCATTCAGGTAAATACCCTGAAAACGGACAAGGATGATCTGCAAAAAGTCCTGGAACAAGAAGGGGTGGAGGCAAAGCCCCATCCCTGGATGCCGGATTGCCTGGTCCTGAACGGCACCGGCAGCATCGACCAGCTGAATGCCTTCCAAGAAGGGCTCTTCTACGTCCAGGACCCGGCGTCGAAGCTAAGCGTTCTGTGCGCCCGGCTTCCTGAGGAGGGGGGCTTGCGTCTGCTGGACTGCTGCGCCGCACCGGGGGGCAAGAGCTTTGCCGCGGCCATTGCCATGGGAGACCGGGGGACCGTCCTCTCCCGGGATGTCCATGCCCATAAAATCGCCCTCATAGAGGGGGGAGCCAGACGGCTGGGGATCGCCTCCCTGCAGGCGGCCCTTCAGGACGCGGCCCAATTCCGCCCGGAGTGGGAAGGCGCAATGGATGTGGTCCTGGCGGACGTGCCCTGCTCAGGCCTGGGCATTATCCGCAAAAAGCCGGATATTCGCTATCGGGATCTGGAAACCGCCAAGGAGCTGCCGGCGCTGCAAAGGGCCATTCTTTGGAACCAGGCGCGGTACGTCCGCCCCGGCGGGGTGCTGATGTATTCCACCTGCACTATATTGAAGCGGGAAAACGAGGAGGTCGTCTCTGCCTTTTTGGAGAGTCATCCGGATTTCCATACAGAAAAATTAGCCCTTCCCGGGAATTTCCCGGGAAATGAAACCGGAATGCTGACACTGTATCCCGGTCAGTACGACACCGACGGATTTTTCATCTGTCGGTTGCGGAGGAATCTATGAATCTCAAAAACCTGACTCTGCCGGAGCTGGCGGAGACCCTGAAAGCGCTGCATGAGCCCTCCTTCCGGGCCAAGCAGGTATACGGCTGGCTCCACAAGGGTGTCAGGAGCTACGAGGAAATGACCAACCTGCCGAAGACCCTCCGGGAGAAGCTGGCGGAAAACCATCCCATCCAGCCCCCTCAGGTGGTCCGCAAGCAGGAGTCTCAAAAGGACGGCACCATCAAGTATCTGTGGCAGCTTTCCGACGGAAACTGTGTGGAAACGGTGCTCATGCGCTACCACTACGGCAACACCGTCTGCATCTCCACGGAGGTGGGCTGCCGCATGGGCTGCGCCTTCTGCGCCTCTACCCTGGGGGGATTGGTCCGCCGCCTGGAGCCCTTTGAGATGCTGGACCAGG
>OLGM01001265.1_pt1 | contig 11872 bp, 13 predicted proteins | sample 1606001 | NCBI WGS metagenome assembly OLGM01 (sample SAMN03283294) | human gut metagenome | biome: human-associated habitat; material: feces | host: Homo sapiens | place: Peru | collected 2012
GAAGTAACAAATAATTCAAGTAATTATGATGCTGAAGTGCAAGTTAATTGTAAAGCAAAAGAAAATACAACAGCAAAATATACAAGCATAACAAATGAACTTGAAAATAATACTACAGTAGTTAAAGCAAAAAAAACATTAAATGGAACATTAACTATAACACTTAATAAAACTGCCACAGAAGAAGTAAGAGAAGAGTATGTATGTACACTTGCATTTAATGCAGTAGAAAGAAATGAATTAGGTCAAGGGATTCCAGATCCAGTATCATTTACAACTGATAGTTGGGAAACAATACAAAAAGCAGTAAAATCAGGAAATACTGATGTATATAATGTAGGAGATATAAAGACAATTGAATTAACTAATTTCGGAACTCATACATTACGTATAGCAAACAAAACTGCATGCACTACTGAAACAAGTGAAACAGCATGTGGATTTGTAGTAGAGTTTGCAGATATAATTGAAAAGCATTCGATGAACAATACAGACATTAATACTGGTGGATGGGAGAATTCTGAACTTAGAACTTATCTAAATAGTACTATATATGATACTATTCCAAGTGATGTTAAAAATGTTATTAGTACAACTAATGTTGTATCAAGTTATAAAATAACAGACTTTTTTCTAGTTGAATCAAGTGATAGGCTATACTTGTTAACTTCAAAGGAAGTTTTTGGCGCAGCTAAAGGTGATATTGTAGATAGTCAAACTCGTCAATTAGATTATTATAAAAATAAAGGGATAACATTAACCAGTGGACAACATTTTGCAATAAAACAATATAACAATGTTAACGCTTCCATTTGGCTACGTTCTTCAAATGGGGCTGGAGTTTTTACTGCTTTGGATTCTGGTGGTAATTGGAACAATTTTGAAGCGTCAACTAAAGTTGGTGTTTCACCTGCATTTAGAATTGCATAAAGATATAATCATAATGCATTTTTTGAAAAAAATGATAAATTAATAAAGAATAGTGGTGTTTATAATGAAAAAAAAGAATATTCTAGCAATTACAATATTATTATTAGCAGTAGGATTTGCTGCAATATCGACAACATTGATAATAAACGGAAATGCAAGAGTTTTTGAAAATACAGATGACTTTTCTGTAATATTCACTGCAGCTTCATTAGATGGGCAAGATGTTTATAATAATGTAATAGATGATACTAAAAAAACAATTACATTTGAAACAAGTGATTTAAAAAAATTAAATCAAACTTCAGTATTAAATTATGAAGTAACAAATAATTCAGCAAACTATGATGCAGAAGTAAGTGTTAATTGTAAAGTAAAAGAAAATACAACAGCAAAATATACAAGCATAAAAAATGAATTAGAAAACAATGCAACAGTAGTTAAAGCAAAAGAAACATTAAATGGAACTCTAACTATAACACTTAATAAAACTGCTACGGAAGAAGTAAGAGAAGAGTATACTTGTGTTCTAACATTTAATGCAGTAGAAAGAAATGAATTAGGACGAGGAATTCCTAATCCAGTATCATTTACAACTGATAGTTGGGAAACTATTCAAAAAGCAGTTCAAACTGGAAATACTGATGTATATAATGTAGGAGATACAAAGGCAATTGAATTAACTAATTTCGGAACTCATACATTACGTATAGCAAACAAAACTGTATGCACAGCTGAAACAAGTGAAACAGCATGTGGATTTGTAGTAGAATTTGCTGACTGTATAAGTGAAACAATTATGAACTCTACAAATACAAATGTTGGTAGTTGGAAAGCATCTACAATGAGAACATATTTAAATAATGCTATTTATTCATTCTTACCATCTGATTTACAAAACGTAATTGTTTCAACAAAAGTAATTACAGGACATGGAAGTGCAGAAACAACTAATTCTGAAACACAAGATAAATTATATTTGTTATCAGCTAAAGAAGTTTGGGGAACTGCTCAAGATGATACAGTAAATACAGAAACAAGACAACTGGATTATTATAAGAATCAAGGAGTAACGGCAACTAGCTATGCAGCAGCAATAAAAAAATATAATGGATCAGCTATATACTGGTTTTTGCGTTCTCCTTATTCTGGAAATGATTCAGCATTTATCCGTGTTGGTTCTTTAGGTAACTGGAGTGGTAGTGGAGCAGGTGGAAGTAACCATGTATCACCTGCATTTAGAATTGCATAAAAATAACCACTTAATAAGTGGCTAATTTTATCTTATAGGTTTATTTTGAAGTTCAAAATCAATAACGTTATCATTTGTTAACATTGTATAAATATATGCACATTTTAATTCATAATCTTTTATTATAGAATTTACAGAAGTAATCTTTGTTACTATTGGAAGATTTACTTCTTTTTTTATACTATTTAAATATTCTTGACCAAGTTTATTTAAACCTAGAATACGTATATATTCATTTTTTGTTAAGGCGTTTTTATCTTCTTTAGTGAGACCAATAAGAATATGCATAAGCATTCTTTTAATTCTATTATAAGTATATCTTTTAGATTTAGTTTTTTCTATTAATTCATCAATTGTTGTAACTTCATTTATTACTTTTTTTAGTCTATTATCTATACCTTCATCAACAGTTAAATATTTGCTTAAATCATGTTCAGTTATTATTTTATATTTAAGTAAATTAAATAATTTTTCTTCATCAATTGAATTTATTTTACCTTCAGGAATATATTTTTTTATATCAATATTTTCTTTTAATTTATTTCTTATATTAGATGCCGATATAATAGCTTCATTACTAGATAAATCATGAAAGTCGTTTGTCCTTTTTATAGAAATAGGTTCTATATTATATTTATTTTTTAATATAGCTTTTATATATGATAGAGCTAGAATATCATTAGGTGTGTCAATATTTGTATTAGTTACTTTATTTAAAGCTGTTGGGTAATTTATACCTTCTTTTAAATAATCTTTTATTTTATAATCATTTTTTATTTGTTCTTGTGCTATTTTCCTTAAAGTATTTATATCATTAGATTCAGAACCAAAAACTATTTTTTCTACACGTAATTCATTTAAAAGTTCAATCGCGCTTAATGCAAATATATCTGCAGATGATGATGAAAAGAAGAAAGGGTGTTCAATAACTAAATCAACTCCGTATTTTAATGCAAGCCTTGTTTTTTCTTCTTTAGATTCAATAGAAACATCACCACGTTCTAAAAAGTATCCATTTAAAACTAAAATAATTATATAATTTGGATAAAGTTCTTTTATTTTATTTATATGATAAACATGACCATTATGAAAAGGATTATATTCACATATTATTCCAATTGATTTCATGATTCACCTCTTTTTTTCTTTATTATATTAACATAAGTTAAAAAAATATGCTATAATCTAAAGTAGGTGAGGCGTGTGAAAAAGAGAATTTATTTTATTCATTCTAGAAAGATAGATTATAATGACTTAATATATTTACCTGTTCTTAGAAGTGAAGTATTGCATACTCATGAATTAATGTTACCTGAAAGCGAAAATTTAAAAAACGTTTATTATAAAGACTTAATAAATGATGCTGATTTAATTGTTGTGGAACTAAGTAATCCTGATCTTGGATTTAATATGGAACTAAAACAAGCAATTCTTTCTAGAAAACCAATTTTAGCTCTTGCTAATAAAAAAATTGGCTTTGATATGAAATATCAAAAACTTCTTAAAAATGTTTATGGTTATGAAACAGAAAAAGAATTTAGAGAATATGTTGAAAAGTTTGTTTTAAAACATGAAAAAGATCCAAGAGCAGATGTTGGTACAATAGTTTTAGGCAATATAAAAGAGAACTAAAGCTCTCTTATATCAAGAATAGATGTTATATCTATTTTTTTATTGTCAATTGTTATTAAGTATTTTTGACTTCTTCCAATAATAGTTGTTTTAAATTCATCTTCTTTAGTTTTTATTAATACATTTAATTTATAAACATAGTTAGAAGAATTAAATAAGTCATTTATTTTCTTTTCAATCATATATGGACTTTGGGTTACTTGACTAGCTGAGTTTTCATGATTCTTTTCACTATAGAAGACATTTTGACTAATATTATTGGTTTTTATATTACTGTTTTGAAATACTTTTGGTAAATTCATATAACCACCTACAATATAATATGTTTAATATTTTAATTTATGAGTAAAATAGTATTATGAAAAATAATGGTTTAATAATAATATTAATAATAATTTTATCTATATTTAGTATGATTAATTTATACAATTATGATTCTTTTCTAATGAAACAAATTATCTGGTATATAATTGGTTTTGTAATATATTTTATATTTAAAAAAATGAATAAAAAATATATATTTAGATTTTCTATATTACTTTATATTGTTCTCAATGTATTACTTTTATATTTGCTTTTATTTGGTAAAGCTATAAATGGAACAAAAGCTTGGATAAATATATTTGGTAGTTCTTTTCAACCAAGTGAATTTATGAAAGTTATTCTTATTATAGTTTTAGGATATACTTCAACTAAAAAACATTATTTAATTAAATCAATTATTTTAACTCTAATACCATCAGTTTTAACTTATTTAGAACCAGAAACTGGTAATGTTATTTTTTATATAATGATTTTTTTCTCAGTTATATATTATAAAAATACTAGTAATCAATTTTTTAAAAAACTTTTAGCTTTTATTATATTTATAGGAAGTATTATTTTTTCTTTAACATATTACTTTAGTGATTTATTTATATCTTTAGTTGGAAATAATATATTTTATAGAATAGATAGAATTGTAAGTTTATTTACAAATTCTAGTTATCAATTAAATCAGGCGCTTATGTCAATTGGATCTGCTTATTATTTTGGTGGGTCATATGGGGCATTTATACCAGAGGCAATAACTGACTTTGCCTTTGCTCTTTTAATTAGCAAAATAGGTTTTGTAGGAATAGTGGTTTTTTTAATCGTTAATTATATGTTAGACTTAACTTTGATAAAAAAACATTCAAGCAATTTTGGAATAATGAAAACAATTACTTTTTCATTTGTAATACTTAAAATAGTACAAGAAAGTATACATATGCTTATGAATATTGGTTTATTTCCAATTACAGGAATTACTTTACCATTTATATCTTATGGTGGATCTAGTATTCTTTCTTATTTTTTACTTATTGGTGTTATTAGTAATAGTAGTAAGGATTATAGTTTGGATATGGAGTAGGGTTATAATAAACTGGTCTAGGTCTTGATAAACCAACTATAGCAGCACCACCTAATCCACCTAATAAGAATGGAACAGCAAATCCAAATCTATCTTGATAATACATATTATTATAATTCATAAAGTTAAAAGAATTATAGTTTGGCATATAAAAAAACTCCTTTCTATAAGTAGTTTATGAAAGGAGTTTTATTTTGTTCTTAATCGATATAAAGTTATACTTGGTCTTGCAAAAAGACGAAGTTTTAAAGAAGAAGTTCCGATACCACCTGAAACATATAATTCAGAATCCCCAACTATATAATGTTCATCTTTATATTTTTTTGATCCATCTGGTGTCCATAATGCACCAATAAATGGAGCTCTTACTTGACCTAAATGAGAGTGCCCAGCGAAAGCAAGATTATAATTATCTTCAGTAATTTTATCTATTAAATCAGGTTCATGAGTAAGAACTATTGTAAATAAATCATCAGGATTTTCGTTTTTATAACTAAAACCATTTTTTATATCAACTTTTCCTTCTAGTAAATCATCAAATCCAACAAATACTAAAGGAGTTGTTGAATTATTATATACAAATTCATAAGTATTAAATAAGACTTTCCAAGGTAAATTTTCTGTTATTTTGTCAAAGTATTCATGATCATAATCGTGATTTCCTTTAACGGCAAGAGTTTCAATCTTAGGATTTATTTTCTTTAACTCTTCAGTTACTTTTTTTACTTCTTTATCACTTAAAACAACTTTATTTTCAACTAAATCTCCAGTAAAGATAACAATATCTGGATTTTGATCATTTATTCTTTTTACAATATTTTTAAGTTCTTTTAAATGAATTGTGCTTCCATAATGTAAATCAGTAAATTGAACTATTTTTAAACCATCATAATCACTTGGAAGTTTATCAGTTATAATTGATTTTTCAATTACTTTTAAACCAGTAGTTCCAATAAATCTAGCATAAAGAATAGTAAGAACTCCAGTTACAACTAGTAAGATTAAAATAATTTGATATCTTTTCATTACATCACCTATATAAATAATACCACAATATTAACAGAATTATTGATAATATGCATTATGATTGACATTAAAATGTTTTCATTTTTAAAATAAGCATAAGATAAACCTGAACTTAAAATAAAATATGGAATTATAAAAATTAAATCTATTGGAGTTTTATAAACAATATGTAAAAGAGCAAAAACTAATGTGGAAATAAATATACTTAATTTATTTTTTTTATATGGAAGTCTATAAGTCATTTCTTCTACTATTGGAGCAAATATACACATATAAGGTATTGTTAAAAGTGGAGAATTTAATAAAGCTTTTTCTGCAATAATTTCATTATTAGCTTCAACTTTTAATAATTGTATTAAAATATCATTAACTATAAAACATAATATAAATAAACTAATTGGTATTAAAATATTTTTTAAAGTTAAATCTTTTTTTAAATTTTTAGCATCTTTTATAATTTTATCTTTATAAAAAAGAACGAAAAAAATTGATGCAAATAGATATGTAAACAAGTAAGTCAAGCTTTCATTTTTGATAAATAAAGTAAGAATGGCCAAAATAAAGGAAGTTAGTAAAAGAAGAATCATACTTTTAATAAAACTTTTTAAAGTAGTCATAAAATCACCTTGATATTATTTTAACATAATATTTATTATTTTGTTTGAAAATTAGAATTCTTATGCTATAATTATTGATAGTAGAAGAGTATGCGTTTTGAAAGGTTGATAAATGTGAAAAAGAAAAAAAGTGGGTCTATTTTTAAGAGATTATTAGGAAATAAAAATACAGTTACTATACTAGGAGTTTTAGCTTGTATAGCAACCCTTATTATAGGTTATAATTATCGTGTTAATAATGCTATTTCACCAATAACTGTTCCTTATGCAAAAGAATCCATTCCATCAAGAACTCTTATTACAAGTGATATGGTTGGAAGAATTAAACTTGCAAGTAATTATGTAAATGATTCATCAAATTTAATTAAAAATGTGAATGAAGTAGTTAATAACTATGTTTCATATAAAACTAATATACCAAAAGGTAGTTTATTCTATAAAGAAACGGTAAAGAAAGCAGATGAAATGCCAGATGCTGCTTTTGCTAATATTGCTGATGGATTTACAATTTTCTCTTTAGGAGTTACTGTTGATTCAACTTTTGCAAATTCGATTCGTGCTGGTGATTACATTGATTTATATATGTCAACAACTAATCCAACTGATAATCTTGTTATTTATGCAAAGATGATTGAAAGTATAAGAGTATTAGCTGTTAAAGATTCAAAAGGAAATAATATTTTGAAAAATACAGTAGCTAATGGAAAACCAAGTGAATTATTATTCGCTGTTCCAGAAGATTTGTATTTATTATTAATGAGAGCTGAAGCAATTACATCTACAAAAATAAGTATTGAACCAGTTCTTAGAAATGAAGCTTATACTGATGCTGCTAATGAAACTCAAGTTTCTAGTGAACAATTAAGAAACTTCATTAATGATAGAGTTAAAGAATTAGGATAAGGAGGAAATGTATGAATTTAGATAATGCAAAAACTAATATAAAAAGATTTTTTAGTAATCCAAATACTCTTACTTTTATTTTAGTTATTGGTCTTATAATAGTTATTTATTTTATTTATAATTATACTGTTAATCGTGCAGTTTCTCCAGTAACTGTTCCATATGCAACAAAGATGATTACTTCTAAAACAAAAATAACTAATGATATGATTGGTACAGTTAAAATATCTGGTTCATTTGTTACATCAAGTGGAAATGGACTAATTCAAAATAAAGGGACACTTTTAAATGATAGATATGTTGCTGATGGTTATCAAATACCTCAAAATAGTTTCTTCTATACAGAATCAGTTGTAACTGAAGATAAAGTTAATAGTACGGCATTTACTAATTTGCCTGATAATTATACAATTTATAACTTACCAGTCGATTTCCATTCTACGTATGGTTGTTCAATAATGCCTGGAAATTATATTGATTTATACTTTAAAGCAACGGTTAAAGAAGCAAATGCTTCTGAACCAAAAGTAATATTTGATTTATTTATTAAAAGTATTCAAGTTTATAAAGTAGTTGATAAAGATGGAGTAGATGTTTTCTCTTATGCTGATACTGATAAAGAACCAACTCCTAAATATATTTATTTTGCTGTTCCAAATGAAGTGTTTGAACTTCTAAGAAAAGCAGAAAAAGTTCCAACTGGAAATATTGAAATAATACCAGTACCTAGAAATGCTGGATATTCAGAAAATCCTGAAGAAACTGTTATTGCGAGTGAAGCAATTGAAAATTTTATATTATCTCAAACAGAATATATATCTGAATAATTAAAAAAAACAAAAAAAGAAGAAAGGAGTTAAGCTATGTTAAATTCTATATTTGATCAAATGGATTTTGGACCATTAAAAGAATTTTTAGAAGAAGATAATATTACCGATATTTCTTATAGTAATGGTGGTCAAGTTTGGTTAAAAACTTTGGATAAAGGTATTTATCAAGTTCATAGACCTGATATCAATAATGCTTTTATGGAAAAACTTGCATTTCAATGTTCTAACGTTATGGGTAAAACATTTAATATGGCTCATCCTTTTCTAGATGCTGAATCTGCTGAACTTCGTATGAATTTCGTACATGATTCAATAGCTACAAACGGTATAGCTTGTCTTATTCGTAAGACTCCTGCTAAAATAAGACTTAATAAAGATAAATTATTAAATGAACAATATATAACTGAACAATTACATGACTTTCTAGTTAAATGCGTTGAAGGGCATGCTAATATAATGGTTGCAGGAGAAACTGGTTCAGGTAAAACTGAGTTAGTAAAATATTTAGCAAGTAAAACTAAAGAAGATGAAAAAATAATAACTATCGAGGATACTCTAGAACTTCACTTAGATAAAATATTTCCTGAAAGAGATATAGTTGCGATGAAAACTAATAATATAGCATCTTATACTGAATCACTTGTTGCATGTATGAGACAAAACCCAATATGGATTCTTTTATCAGAGGTACGTTCAGCTGAAGCTGTTCTTGCTGTACGTAACTCAATTTCATCTGGTCACCATATTTTGTCAACAATCCATGCTGATAAAGCATCAAGTATTCCAATGCGTATGTATTCCCTTTTGGAAACAGGTCAAGATATTGAACAATTCTTAGGTTCAATTCATAGATATATTCAAATAGGTATATATGTTAAAGGTTATTTTTCAAAAAGATTAAATAGATTTCAAAGGGAAATTATGGAGGTTTGTGAGTTTTATATTGATGAAAATAATAAACCACAAAGTAAAACCTTATATCAAAAATTTATGGATGGAAGAATTGTTATACATAATCCAACTAAAAACTTACTTGATTATTTAGCAATTGGAAATGTAATGTTACCAGAAGATACATTTGGCCTTCATGGAGAAGAAGAAAAAATAGATGATTCAAATAGAATAGTGCCAGAAAAAGAAGAACATAAAGAGTCAAAACCTATTAGTAAAGATAATCCTTTTAATATGAATGAAACTAGTCAAACAAGTGTAAATAATACAAACAATAATCCTATAGATTTAGATAAAACAGATATAATAGACTTAGAAGAGATAAGTAATAATATTGTTAATAATAAAAATAATATAAATCAAGTAGCGTAGAAAGGAGCATATTTATGGAACTAGTTATTATGATACTTATAGCTGTATTTGTGCTATCATATCGTAATCAAAATGGTGAAAACGTTTATAAATTTATTTCAGATACAGTAAAAAATGTATACAATAAATATGCACCTTATAGTTACCAAGAAGTTAGAGAAAAAAGTAAAGAATTAGGTCAAGAATATACAGCTAAGGAATATTTGTCTCAAATAATTCTTATAGGTGGAGGAGCTGCATGTATTGCATATTTATATTTCTATAGTGTGGCTATGGCTATACTTTATGCGATAGTTGCAATTATGTTTATTCCATATCTTGCATATTTAAGAAATAATCGTGTATATTCAGAATTCTTATTTGAAGAGATTCAAGTTTATACGTCAAATGTTATAAATGAATTTAATACTACCCAATCATTTGTTAAAGCTCTTGAAGGAGTAGTTGCTTCAGGTATTCTTGAAGATCCTGTTAAAAGTGACGTTGAGAATATGATAAAGATGTCTTATCAAAATGGTACAATTGATGAAGCAGTAGAATGGTTTAATCAAAAATATCCATATTACATGGTTAAAAATATGCATCAATTATTTATTCAAATTACTAAAGAAGGAGCTAAAGATTCAGGTGAGTCTTTAGAGAACATGATGCTTGATATAGACCTATTAGTTGAAGGTGTTTATAGAGATAAAATGGACCGTGAAACTAGTCATAAGAAATTCTTAGGATTTGGTATAGCTCTATATTTCTTAGTAATGTTAACTCAAATGCTTTTAGATAAACAAAACTATAAAGCAATGTTAGGTTTGTGGTATGTTCAAGTATTACTTCATGCAATTATTCTTATAAACTCTTACTTTATTATAAGTGGTGAGAAATTCTATAATGAAGATACGGGGGTTGAATAGTTATGTATTATGAAATATTAGTAGTTGCAATTATTATAATCTTCGTTATGCAATATATTGGTGGATTTAGTATAAATAAGTTTGTTGATGATAATGCATCATACTTTAAAAAGTTACAAGAGGATGACTTTGAATTTTATGCTAAAGCTAAATATGGAGATGCAATTGATATTGATAAACTTTTTAATAATAGATTAAGAGATTCATTGCTAGTAGGTTTATTTGTAGGTTTTCTATTTATTAATAAATTTAATTATATAACTGTAATTGCAATAATTGGTATTATTGTTGGAATGTTTAAACTCCCTTATTTACAATTAAAAAAATACTATAAATCACATTTACATTTAATAGATACTCAATTACCTTATTATTTAAAGAATTTGGAAATATTAATTCAACATTATACAGTTCCAGTTGCTTTAGGTAAAAGTGTTGGAGATGCACCAGATATATTTAAAGATGGATTAAGAGAAATGATTGAAAAGATAAATGCAGGGGATTCAAGTATTAATCCATATATGGATTTTGCTAAAGAATATCCAGTAAGAGATTCAATGAGAATGATGAGACTTCTTTATCGTTTAGGTTTAGGTAAACAAGAAAGAAAACAAGAACAATTATTAACGTTCTCAAGAACAGTTTCTGCTTTACAACAAAAAGCTAGAGAAGCTAGATATAAAAATAGACTTGATAAAATGGAAAGTAAAACAATGCGTATGTTAGTTTGTACAGGTGCAGGTGTTATGGTACTTTTGGTTTTATCAATATTACAACAATTTTCGTAAGACACTTATGTGTCTTTTTTTGTAAACTAATTTTACATTTAAATGATTTGTAATTGTATGATATTTATTATTTATTGTATAATTAATTATAGAATGGTGTGTGTATATGAAAACTAAAAAAATTATTTTTGGGACAATTATGTTTATTTTAGGAATAACAGTTGCATATGCAGCTGAATTAATAAATAGCAAAGATGTTAGTTTTAGTAATGGTGTAACTAATTTAAAAGCAAATAATGTACAAGATGCAATAGAAGAAATCTATAATAAAAC
>OLGM01001266.1_pt1 | contig 11867 bp, 11 predicted proteins | sample 1606001 | NCBI WGS metagenome assembly OLGM01 (sample SAMN03283294) | human gut metagenome | biome: human-associated habitat; material: feces | host: Homo sapiens | place: Peru | collected 2012
TTTTCTTTATTATTTATTATTATAGTATGATTAAATAACCCCCCCCCAGGTTGGTGTTTCTGCCATTAATTTTGAAGCTATGTTCTACGAATACTTTAACCATACTACCACTATCCTTTACTATACTAATTATACATAATTATTTTTTGTTTTTCAACAAAATTAGAAAAAAATCACACTTAAATGTGTGACTTATTTTAAAATCCTCTTTTTCTTAAGAAAGAAGGAATTGATGCATCATCATCGTCATCTGTTGAATTAGCTGTTTGATTTCTAATTTCTTCACGAGCAGTTTGTGAATAAGCATGATATAAAGGATCTGTTTTATCTTCAAATCCTGTTGCTATTACAGTAACAATTATTTCATCATTTAAATTTTCATTAATAACAGCACCAAAGATTGTATTAATATCTGTATTGGCACTTGTTCTAATTACTTCAGCAGCTTCTTCTACCTCAAATAAAGTAAGGTTAGAACCACCAGTAACATTAATAATTGCATCTGTAGCACCACTTATACTTGTTTCTAGTAATGGACTTTCTACAGCTTGTTTAGCAGCTTCTGTAGCTCTATTTTCTCCAACACCAATACCAATACCAATTAAAGCATTACCTCTTTTTTCCATAACAGCTTTAACATCAGCAAAGTCTAAGTTGATTAATCCTGCAACGGCAATTAAATCTGATATTGATTGTACACCACGTCTTAAAACATTATCTACTTCTTTGAATGAATCTAGAAGTGGCGTTGATTTATCTATAATTTCTCTTAATTTATCATTTGGTATAACAATTAGAGTATCTACATGTTTTTTTAATTCCTCTAACCCTGCTGTTGCATGTTCCATTCTTTTTTTACCTTCAAATGAGAATGGTTTAGTTACAATACCCACAGTAAGAGCACCCATTTCTTGGGCAATAGAAGCAATTACAGGAGCAGCACCTGTACCAGTTCCTCCACCCATTCCACAAGTAACGAATACCATATCAGCTCCTTCTAAAGCTTTTTGTATTTCATCTTTAGATTCTAAAGCTGCATCCTTACCAATTTGTGGATTAGCTCCAGCTCCTAATCCATTAGTTAATTCTTTTCCTATTTGAATCTTAACAGGAGCTTGTGAATTATTTAATACTTGCAAATCTGTATTTGCTACTATAAATTCTACTCCCTTAACACCTGATTCAATCATTCTATTTACAGCATTGTTTCCTCCGCCACCTACACCAATTACTTTTATTTTTGCTAATTGATCCATTTCTAATCCACCAAACATGTTTTTCCTCCTCTATTCGCCAAAGAAATAGCCAAAGACCTTTCCTAGCATCGTTTCGTTTGTAATATTATTTATTATACCCCTTTTTGGTGTTTCTAATTCCTCCATATCTGAAGAACTTACCATAGTGAAATCTTTTCCTTTTATTCTTAATTTATTTATAAAATATACTATATTTCCAATACATACTGAATACTTATTATTTCTAATACCAACTACTTTTAAATCACCTATGATTACATCTTTACCAAAGACATCTTCAGCAATATAATCAAAATGTGCCATATTACTAGTTCCACCAGTTATAATTACATAATCAATATTTCTTGGTGTTAAAATACTAATTTCTTTTCTAGCAAGAGTTAAAATTTCTTCAATTCTCGACATAGCTATTTCTGATGCTTCAAATTGATTTATTTTAATTGTTTCATTTTCTGAATTAACTTCATACATTTCACTAGCACTAGCATATTTTTTATGCGCTAAAGCAAATTTTTCTTTTATTTTACGAGCTTCACTAACAGTTATTTTATATATGTATGATAAATCATTATCAATGTTTTTACCACCCATTGCAATAATAGAACTTTTAACAATTATTCCTTTATTGTATAAAGAAACCGTTGTTGTTTCAGCTCCTATATCTATTATAGCACCAATTTGTGAATTCATTTCTTTAAATCTATAAGCATAACTATTTCCTATTGGATTTAAAGAAATATCTATAATTTCTACTCCTACACTATCCATTAGACTTACTACAGAATAAATGTTTTTCTTTGGCGTAGTTGCCATAACAGCACGAGCTGTTAAAGTTTTACCAACCATTCCCTTAGGGTCAGAAATACCCTCTTTATCATCAACATTAAAGTCAATTGGTAACATTGTTACCATTTCTTTTCCAGGCGTCAATTTTTGATTCATGGCATTTTGAAGTACCTTAATAACATCATCACCAGTTATAACATTATCTTCACTTTGAACATCAACAGAACCCTTTGCAACCATAAATTCTGCAAAGTATGAAGGAACAGATACAACTACTTTTTTTATCTTAATTCCTAACATTGCTTCAATTTCATCTAAAGCACTTTTAACAGATAATGAAGCAGCTTCAAAATCAGTAATTAAACCTTTTTTTATTCCCTTTGATTTAACAGAAGAAGCGGCAAGCAAATTTAATTTACCTTTATATAGTTCACATACTGCAACCTTAATAGTATCAGAACCAATATCAACACTACTATAAATATGTTTCACTATATCATCTCCTATAATCTATCACAATTATACTATATATTTAAAAAAAAGTAAAAGAAAAATTAGAAATTTCTCTCTAATTATCTAAAATCTTAAAATATTCACCAGAATCTAAATATAAAATTCCCTTTTTAGAATTAAAATTTTTTATAATATTAATATAGTTATTTATATTCTCTATTTTACTTAAAGTTATATAAACATAGTTACCATCATCCATCATAAATAAAAATCTTTCTGTATCTACATCATTAGGATCATATTTAATTTCAGAAATTCTTTCCAAGACTTCTTTATTTATCTTCTGTACAGATTTAACAAAGTTAGGATAAACAGTATCAGGCACATAATTAATTAAAGTAGCACAGTCATAATAACCATCTATTTCATTTCCATCAAACAAAATTGTTTTAGATGTTGTACTGTTATAAAACAAAGGTTGATTTTCTTTAACTTTTATTTTTAATTTAGTAAACCCTCTAAGTGATACCGAAGCTGATAAAATTAATTTATTTTTTTCCAATCTTCTTTTTACAATCCATGGAAAATTACTTATCACTAAAGGATAATTATCAACTTTAGCTAGTTCTATTATATCTTGATCTTTATAAAAACTATTACCACTTATATAAATATTAGTAATTTTAAGAGACCTTATTGTTCCTATAATTAAAAATAATATTAATAACAATAATAAGACTGGCACTAATTTAATTTTTCTTCTTTTTGCTTTATATTTTTTTACCCTTGTTTGCTTATTATTGTAAGCATTTCCAGCTACTTTTTTAGCCATAAAATCACCTTTTTATTCTACTATTTCTTGTTCTACTTTCAAATCTATATTATATTTTTCTTTTACTTTATCTTTAATTTCATTAATTAATTTTTTTATATCTTCACCAGTAGCATTACCAGTATTAATAATGAAATTAGCATGTTTTTCACTTACTTTGGCACCACCAATACTTTTTCCTTTGTAACCAATTTCTTCAATCAATCTTCCAGCATAATCACCTTCAGGATTTCGAAAAACTGAACCAGCACTTGGATATTCTAATGGTTGGGTTTCTAATCTTCTTTTTTTACGATCATTTATTACTTCTAATATTAAAGCTCTATCACCTTTTCGTAGTTGAAGAGTAGCTTCTAAGCAAATATAGCCTTTATTTTTTTGTAAAAATGAAGTTCTATAATGAAAATCTAATTCACAATTATACATTGTTTTAACTTCTAAATTTGGGGTTAAAACTTTAATACTTTTTACAATATAGCCCATATCACTTTTATAAGCTCCAGCATTCATATAAACAGCCCCACCTACAGTACCTGGAATACCTGTTGCAAAATCTAGACCAACAAGTCCTAGATTACAAGTTTTAGTTGCTAAACGCATTAAATTATATCCTGCACCTACTGTAATTGTGGTACCACTTATTTTCAAATTTTTAAATTCACTTAATTTTATAATAACACCATCATAACCATTACTACTAAAAATCAAATTAGACCCATTTCCTAAAATTTTAAATTTAATACTATTTTCATTTAGGTAATTAATAACTTTTATTAATCTTTTGGTATCTTCAGGAGAAATCATTATAGCTTTTCCACCAACACGGTAAGTAGTATAATTTTTTAACATTATCTCTTCTACTTTACCACATTTTAGTTTTTTTAAATCTTTTATTAAGTTCATAATTTACTTCCTATCTATTAGCTTTTTTAAATTTTCATAGATAAAAGTAGCACTATTTTTAATACCACTATCATTTAAATTTTTCTTCATTTCAGCTAATTCTTTATCATTTTTAATTAGTTCATCTATTTTTCTAATTAAAATATCACCTTTTAAATCTTTTTCTTCTACTATTATAGCACATTTTTTATTAACTAAATCCATCGCATTTTTATATTGATGATTATCTGGAACATAAGGACTAGGAATTAAAATTGATGGAACACACAAAGCTTCTATTTCACTTAAAGTAGATGCTCCAGCACGACTAACCATAATATCTGCTTTTTTCATAATTCTAGTTAAGTCTTCAATATAAGGAACTACTTTAACATTGCTTGGAACTTTTATTTTACTAAATGATTCATAAGAATTATTACCTGTTACGTATAAAACTTCATAATCTTTATTATTAAATAGTTTAATGGAATTCTTAAAAAATTCATTCACTTTAGAAGCTCCTAGAGAACCCATTACAATAAGAACTAACTTTTTATGTTCACTTAATCCAAATTTACTTTTAGAAATCGCATCTTTTTTGATAGCTTCTTCACTACAAGGATTTCCTGTATATAAAACTTTACCACTTTTAAATAGTTCTCTTGATGATTCAAAAGATATTCCTATCAAATCTACATACCTACTCAAAAATTTATTACATCTACCAGGGATACTATTTTGTTCATGAATAAATGTTGGATATCCTAATCTATGAGCCGCATATATTACAGGACCTGTTACATATCCACCAACGCCTATTACAACATCTGGCTTAAATTCACTAATTATTTTTTTACATTCTTTATATCCTTTATAAAAATACTTAATTGTTTTTACATTGCGATACATTTTTTTACGATAAAATCCATATATTTCAATAGACTTAAAAGGAATACCCTTATTAGGTATTATATCTTTTTCCATTCTATCATGAGTACCTATATATAAAAACTCGCTATTTGGTTCACATTCTTTAATTTTGTTAATAATTGCTAAAGCAGGATATATATGCCCACCTGTTCCTCCTGCACTAATAATAACTCTCATTATCATCACACCCTATTTTAATTATACTATAATTTATTCAACTAAACAACTATTTAGAATTAATGGCTAATAATACCAACATATTAAAAGGTACACAATCAATGTGCACCCTAGTTTTTTATATCTCTTTTGCAGTAAGTTATAAATGTAATAAATAAGATTACTAATATATATGTGATAGCTACTAAAACTGAACTACCAACATTTATATTAATAAAATGATTATTTGGATTATAAAGAACCTCGTAGAAATTTAATAAGACAAGCGGTATATAAGTAAATATTTGATTGAAATATATAATATACGATAATCCAAATGATACAAATATTAATACTAACACAATAACTACTGATATAGTTGAAAGTAGTGTTATAGATGATAATCCAAATAAGATTACCAAGAACAACAATGATATTACTACTTCATATAAAGTATTTTTTAGTGTGAAAAGAAGATATGGAACTTCTGTAATTACCCCGCTGTTATTAAATACTAAAGGAATATTATAATTATCAAAACCATACATAATTCCACCTAATAAATATGTTGATAAAATTCCTAATAGATAAACTATCAAAAATGTACCAATCATAACAATAAGTTTAGATAATAAAATTTTATATCTTTTATATGGCTTAGTAAGTAATAATCTAATTGTACCATTTTTATGTTCACTAGCAACTATTCCACCACATAATATAGCAGTTATAATAAGACTAACAATAGCCATAAAATATGAATTATTCATAGCTTGTCTAGCACTATATGGTGTCATTAACATTTTATTTTGAAATGTTAATGGTTTAATATTATTATCTAAATAGTACCAATATTCTTTATTTCTATTTACATCTTCATCAATAAGTTTTTTACTAGCGTTATAATATTCTTCATAAGTTAGATATATACTACCAAAATTAGAACTATATTTAAATTCTTCTTCCGTATCTAAAATAGTATACTTGTAATATAAAGTATTTGGTAATTCATTACATATTAAATATCGCCAATCAGTTTGATCCTTAATCTCGTTATCTATTATATAATTATAAATTTTTATTGTTTCTGCTAATACATTTTTTCGAGCAGTTAATTGATGTAACCTACTAATAGCGTTATAGTTTGGTAACTTAGCGTTTTTTTCTATCAATTTAATATCATTTTCTAAAGTTTTTAGTGATTCTTTCTCATTCTCAACTTCCAATTTTATATAATCATAATAATAACCATTATCAATAATATTTTGCAGTTTTTCTATTTGTTTATCAATTTCTTCAATCGCTTTCTTTGCAGCTTCTTTTGATTCAATATTAAATTCTATCGCACTAAGCTCTTTCATATTAACACCATCTAAATACATATTTAGAGGAATTTTTGAATTCTTTAGATTAGATATTTTATTATAAACATTATCTTTCCAATCGTTTACTTTTAAATCAAGAGACCACATATATTTATTATTTTCAATAGTCATTTCGTAAGATTTTAATCTATATAAATTATCAACACTTGGATTATTTTTATATTCTTCTTCAAGTTGTTTTCTTGTACTTTCGGCCTTAGCTAATAATCTATCAGTATCAATTCTTGCATATTCATCAGGTAAGTTTCTATTATATAAAAATTCCGAAAATTTAATTATGCCAAAACTTGAACCTAAAATTATTAACAAAATAACAATTATTTTCTTTATATTTAATAGTTTTTTTAATTCAAAATTAATCAATCTCAATATCTTCATACTATCACCTTAATTGTCCTTTTGAACCATGTAATTTTTCAATAAAGACATCTTCTAACGATTTATTTTCTTGTTTTAAATCACATACATTTACTTTATCAATAAATCTACCATTATCAATTAAAATTACATCATCACAAACTTTTTCCATTTCCTCTAAAATGTGACTACACAAAATAATTGTTGTTGAGGTTTTTTCGTTTATTAATTTTAATAATTCTCTTAACTCTTTAATTCCAAAAGGATCTAATCCATTAGTAGGTTCATCTAAAATAAGAATACTAGGCTTATTCACTAAAGCACAAGCAATCCCAAGTCTTTGTTTCATACCTAGCGAATAAGTTTTAACTTTATCATCAATTCGGTTACCTAGTTTTACTAACTGAATCAAACTATTAATATAATCTTTATCTTTCGCTCTATTAAGTTCTGCATATAACTCTAAATTTTTTCTACCACTTAAATTATTATATATATCAGGATTTTCAATAATACAACCTATTTTTGCTAAACAGTTTTCCAAATCTTTCTTAACTGAAAGACCATCTATATAAATATTACCAGCAGTAATGTGGTAAAGACCTAACATTGTTTTAATCATTGTACTTTTACCAGCTCCATTAGGGCCAACAATACCTGTAATCTTTCCCTTTCCTATAGAAAAGGAAAGGTTATGTAAAATAACCTTCCTACCTATTTTTTTACTTAAATTTTCAAATTTAATAACATCATTCATAAGACACCTCTTACTTACTAATTTTCTAAACTATATCCACCATATACTCGAGGTTCAGTACCACTTGTTAAATTTTGAACAGCTATTCCATATAACCTACCAGAACTCGACATATAACAATAATCTGCATTGCTAACTCCGTTTATTATATTACAATTAACGCAATATGTTGCATCACTTCTGCAGGTTGCGTTTTTTGCTTTAAAGTCAATTATTATATTTACATTACCACCATAATACATATTTGAAAGGGTTGCTAATCTACTAGCATAACCTCCAAAGTTATTAGAATAAACTGCAGCAAAATTAACGCGATCACCATACCCACTTCCAGATTCTAATCTAACCCTTATATATTTAAAATTTCCTGTTTCTGGCATTGATACATCTGCAACATAACCAGCATTATAAGGAACAGTAAAATCAAAATTATTTCGTATTGCCCTAAGTGAAGAATTATTTACTGAAGTCCAATTTAAAACATTAACCTCTTGAATCTCTTGTGCTGATGTATCAGCAATATTAACAAAAATACAACCTACCATTAATACCAACATAAATAAAATTTTTTTCATACTTTTTCTCCTAAATTCATATTATATTTAAAACATACAACACACAGCATACAACAAATCATAATTTTTTATGAAATATTTATCACCATCCTATCTATTTGTTGTACAATCAAGACAGTTCTACCATCTAAAATATATCATTTATTGGACTATATGTCAATGTTTTTATTAAAGTCAAAGTGTGCTATAATGAGATTGGTGATAAAGTGAAGTCAATAATTACTAACAAAGAACAAGAATACATTATAAATAAATCCAAGTTTATCACAAAATTATATAAAGTAACAAATGAAAAACAAATTATTGATATACTTGATAATATAAAAAAAGAATATAAAGATTCTACACATATTTGCTATGCATATATAATTGATAATATAAAAAGATTTAATGATGATGGTGAACCAGGGGGTACAGCAGGAATGCCTATTTTAAATGTACTAGAAAATAATGAGTTAAACTATGTATTTGCAGTAGTTATAAGATATTTTGGTGGTATTAAATTAGGCACTGGTGGACTAGTTAGAGCTTATTCAAACTCAGTAAGTGAAACTTTAAAAAACAATATCAAAGATTTAGAACAAAATATTAGAATAGAAATATTATTTGACTATTATAACTCTAAAAAAATAGACTTCTTATTAAAAGATATTTCAAAAGATAAATACTTTGGTAATAATGTTAGATATGAATTTTATATACCATTTCAAACATATAATACAATGAAAAATGAACTAAATAATTTATGTATTAAAGTAATAGAAAAAGAACAATTGTGGATGTAACAATTGTTCTTTTATTTTTTGTAATTTCAACCACATCTTTTAATGCCGTTCAAAATTCAATTTGAATCACATCAACCAATGTGATACTTTTATTATTAACTTAAGTTTGATTTTAAGACAGTTATAACGGGGCGAATGCCATGGTTGCTCGGATTGCTGACGACGTAGTTGTCAAGACGGCCTTCATGGCGCACGGTCCAAGCGTATCTAGCATTAAGCACATCAGGGGAAGATGTCCAATAACCATATGTTCCTGTTGTAAATTTTGTATGACTACTTAACCAGGTTGGCAATATTGTTCCAGTGTAATTGTTTTCTGTCCAACTTGTATCCCCTCCCGCTGTTGCTATTTGTTGTCCACTAGGTAATTTGATTTGAGATTCATCTAATTTTGTCCAAGATGCTGTTCCTTCTTTTAATACTTTATTAACTGTTACTGGACATAAATTGTTATTCCCATGACTTCCATAATCACTTTCTGTTCCTCCGGCAGCTAAGTAATCTTCTTTTGTTACCCATGCTACTGTAGCTCCTAAATTCATTCCAGCTATTAGTGAAACATTATCTCCATTTGTTTCTAATACATAAAATGTATTTTCTTCTCCATCTTCTAATTCACATGTATATGTGACTCCAACATCATATTTACTTGTTGCTTCACTAGCTAACAACCCTACTTCTTCACGTGTGTATGATGATTCGTTTGCAGGATTAGCATTTCCTGTCCATACTAACGCAGTTGCCTTCGTAGCATTAGCTTTGCACAAAATTCCATTATATGGCTCACTAGCAGCTAGCTTATCATCTTTATATTTTACATTATAATCTCCTACTACTAGTTTTGTTCCATCAATTCTTGCTTCTGCTACTGCTGTTTCTACTTGTTTGATGTAATTATCTGCTGTTCTTTCTGCTGCTCCTTTCTTCGCATTCTTGATTGTATTCATTACTATTGGTGTAGCTATTAGTGCAATGATTGCTAATACTACGATTACCGCTAGTAATTCTTTTAAAGTAAAGTCTTTTCTTTTCATATTTCTTTCTACCTCCTATACTTTACACTTTAATTATTCCATAATTTTTTAAGACTCCATAACAAATTATTTTCAAATTTTATCAGCAAAAAACATATAGGAGTTTATTTATCCTATATGTTTTTCTTCTAACCTATTTTTGTTGATTCTAGATTAATATTTGCTTCTTTTAATCTAGCATCAATAAATGTTTTAGCATCATCGTCTTTTACTGTAACATTTGTTAATCCACAACTAGCCAACATCAAATCATATTTTGTCACAGCATTAAATGTTGCTTTTGATAAATTAATGCTTGTTAGTTTAACATTACCATTAAACATTCGAGTTACATCAGTTACTTTAGATGTATCAAAATTGCTTAAATCTAATTCAGTCAAACTATTACACCATTGAAACATACGAGAAATATCAGTTACTTTTGATGTATCAAAATTACTTACATCTATTGAAGTTAAACCTACACATACGTTAAACATATATGACATATCTACAACATTAGACGTATTAAAATTACTTACATCTAATTTCGTTAATTTTTGACATTCTTCAAACATAGATTTCATAGTCGTAACTTTTGATGTGTCAAAATTGCTTACGTCTAATTCTGTTAAATTGGAACAATAACTAAACATAGCAGTCATAGCTGTAACATTTGATGTATTAAAACTACTTAAGTTTATTGTAACTAAATTTGAATCATAATAAAACATATTTTGCATATCAGTAACCTTCGATGTATCAAAATTACTTAAATCTAATGTAGTTAAACTTGAGCACCTTTGAAACATACCTGCCATAGTTATAACACTTGATGTATCAAACTTGCTTACATCTAACTCTGTTAAATTGGAACAATGATTAAACATAAGGCGCATACTTGTAACACTTGATGTGTCAAGATATTTTAAATCTATACTAACTAAATTTGAAAAATAATTAAATAATTTAGTTGAATCAGGGTTAGCTTTTACGCCACCATTTCCACCTATATATACTTCGTATAAACTATTATTATCTTCATCTTTATACCACGCTATTACTTTTCCTTTCCCACTAGCACTAGCATTCCAACTTCCTATTGCATCTGTTGGTACATTTGTGTTATTTACAAATATTATTTTTTCAACGCTACCTTTTTTTATTCGTCCATTAAAGAATGTTGCCTCTAAATCATTTTCTGTGCTTCCTAGTGCAAGAAAATCTACTGGGGCATAACATTCACTAATATCTACCGTTTTTATTTCATTACTATCATACTCTTTTGTATAACATTTATCATCAAATACTAAAGCTAAAGCAATATTTCCTTTATCATCAGAATAAACTACTCCTGTTTCTGGTTTCTTTCCATTCATTCTTTTAGATACTTCATTAAAAATATTTCCACTCGCTGTTTCTCCGTTTACTTTTTGTTCCATTACATACTTATTAGCTTCACTAGCAAAACTACTTGCACTCACCTTATTAGCAGAATTTTTACTAGATTTTATTATATTCATTACTATTGGTGTAGCTATTAATGCGATGATTGCAAGTACTACTATTACCGCTAGTAATTCTATTAAAGTAAAACCCTTTTTATTTTTCATATTTTTGTTACTCCTCTCTTTACTTTACATTCTAATTATACCCTATTTTATTTTAATTAAACATCTAGTCATAATACAACTTTTTTA
>OLGM01001267.1_pt1 | contig 11831 bp, 8 predicted proteins | sample 1606001 | NCBI WGS metagenome assembly OLGM01 (sample SAMN03283294) | human gut metagenome | biome: human-associated habitat; material: feces | host: Homo sapiens | place: Peru | collected 2012
CCTCCTGAGCCGACTCATTGCACCAATTCTTATATTCATGCCGTATCAGTTTCACCAGATCCAAATCCGGCTCAATCTCATCCATTAGATTAAATATTTCTTCTACAGACCCATATGATTTATTTGAAAAATTTATTTCATCAGTTTCTTCCGGTGAATAGAACAATTTGCTTAATTGAAAAACCACAATATCAAGATCATCCGAGCTACTGGTATTCCGTATGATTTTTGCTGCTTCTTCTGCCTTTCCCATATCAAATTTTCGAACAAAATCAATCAGCTTATTTATTCTACTCTTTTCCGTAAGGAAACGTCTTTTAAACTGTTCCTGATATCGGGTCATCATTCTTCCAAGATCTTCAAGACAATGCACACTGATATTGCGATCACCTTCCACAGCGATAATCAATCTATGATACCCACCATTCTCAGGCAATCTGCTCGGAGTACTCATTTTTTCATTAATATATTGGTTCTGTCCCCAAAGTCTTACCTGCTCATATCCCCAACGTTGATTTTGTTCAAATACCGTTAAATTTATAATCAGTTTCTTAAAATCCTCCGGTAATCCCGCCTGAATAGAAAGACCATTCTTCCATTCCCTGTATATCTCATTTTCCGTTTTACCTGCCATGAGCATTTTCCCGGTCAATAAATCATGAATCATAATTCCTAAGGATCCATAATCTGTTGCCGTATTCCGGATCCACTCCTTATTATGTTCACAGGGAGGTGTATATTCCGGTGTTCCCCGGTGCAGGCTGTGCACGTCCCCCATCTGATCCATCTCCTCCGTGATGTCATAGTCCCCAAGAATAATCTGGTTCATTTCATGATCAGCCCAAAAGATATTGTCCGGTTTGATATCTCCATGAATGAGACCTTCCTTATGCAGTGCATGAATGGCCTCGTTGAGCTGCCCTACAATTTTCTTACATGCTTCTTTTTCTTTCGGTGGCAGCTGTTTCAGATTTCCCGTTGAATAAAAAGGGTATACTTCATAATAAAAAATCTCTTCGCCTACTTGCCATATACCTGCATCTTCTATTGGCATAAGTATCGTACATCCTGCTGCAGCCGTTATGATTTTGTCTCTAACAGCCTGTCTTTGCATTCCATACTCTTCTGTCCAGCATCGCAAGACTTTATCCTGATCCGTAATCTGGTCGGCCACCCGATATATTAGTGAATTTTCCGTCTCTTCCAAGGCTCTCTGATATTCATATCTTCCAATTTTCCCATTCAAGGCAAAACACTTTGTATCAATTGTTTCCGGAAATGATTTAAAGGTTATTGTTCGATCCATGTATTTTTCCCCTCTCCGGTATTCCGATAAGTAACATGTTCTTACCGGTGATTACTGCCTGTATCTGTCTTTTACAACTGGCAAGATTTTTATAACGTTCCTGATAGCGATTAATAATAATCTTCTGATTAGAGGACCCTCTCAATCCGATTCCATCATTCAGTCCATCTATATATGGTTCCAAAACTACTACTGCTGCCTTTTCAACGCATCTTACGCAAGCAGTATCCTGCTTCTGCTGAAGTTCCTCTATAGTAAATCCTGAATACAGCAAAATATCATCTATCCCTTTTTGACTGAACATTTCCATAAGTCTGTACAATTCTTCTGCCTGTTCAAGAGGTTCTCCTCCGGATATTGTAATGCCATCTGCCCGGGGAATATATTTCTCCATCATTTGAAACAGTTCTTCCGGTGCAACTGTTTTCCCGTTTTCCGGATTCTGAAGTTCCGGACTGATACAGTTTGGGCAATGTCTGCTACATCCACTGACCCATATACCAATTCTTCTTCCGTATCCCAGCGTAGTAACCGGATAGTAAACTCTTCCAATTCTCATAGGGTGGATAAACTCCCATGTTTTTCACATATCAATTTCTGAATAGATGAAATCTTTCTTCCGCAGAAAGGACATAAATGATTTGCCTTGCGCAACTCTGCGATTTGATTCATTTCGAGAAAATTCAAAAAATACGTAAAACTTTCCGGCTCTATGCAATAGTATTCCTGCCTTTGTGACCTTACCCACTGTTCTAGCATATTAATTCCGTTTCCTGTTGGCTTAAAAGTTAAATTTTTATACTGGATTTCTGTAACAATATCCTTATTATTAATTCCTCTTTTGAAAGCCATCGGTGAGAGATTATGTATTTTTCCAACTCCAAAATATAAAACATTTCCGTTACCGCATTTCATAGCATATTCTTCTTTAATTTTCCACAAATGATCTCCAACGCCTTCTACATGAGGATAATCCTTATAATAAGAAATCTCTTTTTTACTAACAGAGTGATATGCATAGCTTCCAAGAATGGAGTCACTATTCTGACTAATAAGCCAATAACTCTTTTGTCTCTTTCTAGTCCACATGGAACTGTATGGCAGAATGACTTCTTTTATATACTGTATCTGATCCTTCAAATTATTACCTCTATAGAATCTGAGGCTTTCATTTTCCTGATCTCCCATAATCCAAACCATATACAAAAATGTATAGTACAAATCTTCAAAATATTTCTGATACTTATCAGCGATTTTCCGTTGCACAATATGTATATTCAAAGGTACAACGCCATTCTCAAGTTCCTGCTGTGCGGCCTTAGCATAAGTAATTACACTTTGACGATATCTCGTCAGACCTTCATATGTATTTAAAAAAGTCTCGGGCTCAAGCAATTCACTTTGCAGTTTTTTAAACTCGAGCTCACTATTTCCATCACTCAGGAACAAATAATTCTTTTTCCAACTATCCCATTCCTTAGTCCATTCTTCTGCTTTATGTCGGTAAATTCTGTCAATCTTTTCTTCAGCCTGACCTTCCCCACTCAGCATGCTCAATATGAACAGTTCCTCATAATAAGCCATAATATTATTTCCCCTTTAGAATTTATGTACATCCACAAGAAGTGCATATTCCCTGGCAACAGGAACACACACACCAGAGTGAAATTGCCCCTGCCGCCAGGCTTCCAATAGTCACCAGAGTATGTTGCATTTCTTCTCTCTCCTGCCTTTGCCTTCTTAATTCAGCCTCTTGCCTTTCCTGATTTTGACGGGCTTTCCTTTCTCTTTGCAAAGCTTCCTGTCTGGTAATCTCGGCCAGTTTTAAAGCCGCCTGTCTTTTCTCTTCATTATCCAATATTTGCTTTAATGCCTCATAATAGTTCTTATATAAATGATTTCCTGGCTCTTTTTGGCACGCATTTTGTATATGTCCATAAGCTTCCTTCAGATCTCTTAGGGCTTTCTGCAATGTCCCTATTTCATCTGCTCTCTTCATAGACAGTACAGCACGAATATAATCTGCCTCCGCTGTTTTATCCCCCCTGATTTGGTTCTTCATGCTTTTCACATCGTCCTCAGATAGTTTTTCATCCTTGCGCAGCCTTATTCGCAATAATCTTCGAACTGATGATTTTGAATTCACATCTCTCAGATTAGCCAGATTTGCATCCTCAATTTGCTCAGGCATGCTCTTCAGAAGTATCTCCCTTTTATTGCTGGCTATTCTTCTTACCTCCGGATCTGTAGTAGAGGTCAACACCAATTCTATATTTTCGAGCATCATTTCTGCTGCCTGAATAATCTGCTCTTCTTTGACATCATTACTTAATCGAAGTATATTTCTCAGCTGTTCTATTTTGTCGTCCATATCGGATCTCCCTTTTCCATAAAATCCCCATCTGCCCGGTCATGCTTTCATGTATAATATTCAATAAAACATCTACATTTCTATGAATTCCACATAACAACATATATTCTTCCATATGTATCTGGCATTCTGTCAGATAATTCAGAAGTTCATCACAGATTGCAGGAGCCAGCCTTTTATCTGTCGATCGGATCGGATTAAATTTTTCTTTCCTTCTATCCTTATAGTAATCCTTCCATGCATCCATGACGTATATCCATCTTCCAAGCCATACACCAAGGTTTTCTAACACCGTTTGATCCATCCTGTCAAAAGAAGCAGTGTAAAACAAATATCCTGTTACTCTTCCAAATAGATCGGCAATTGTTTTATATTCTTCTCCCTGACTCTCCAGCTGCCGGATTTGAAGCATTGTATCCTTAATAAATATCTGCATATCCGGATACTTTTCTTTCGTTTTCGAATAACTATTCTCATAGAGCCTTTTTAAGACTTTGCAGACCAGAGAATGATCATCCTCAATATTGTCAACCAGCTTCTCATAAAAGAGAATTATATTTGCTGCTGCCAGATAATCAGTAAATGCTTCTCTATCCAGACATTTTTTATCCAGACCAAATCTTTTGATGCACCTGCACTTTTCTTCTGCACAGGCAGTCTCCAGCATACCGTCGATTATCAAATAAGCAAACACAATGTCATTGCTAAGCGTACACTTCCCCCAAAATCCTCCATTTCTCCCAAGAGCTCTGCACATCCCACAGTAATATTGCTGATAATCCAACTTACGCTTACGATCCAGAGTGACAAGCAATGGCGATAACATTCCAAAAATATAATCACCTTCTTTCTCTCTCTCTGACTTTCTCATAGCGACTTCTATATTGTCTTATCCAGTCTGCCTTTGGATAATCATATCTTCTGAAAATTTTACGCTTTCTCATACTTGAAACATCATAATATATCCCTACTGTGGGACTACGTTTTATCTCAGCCTCATCCTTAACCAGTTTCTTGGCCAGTTCTCTACCTTTATCTGTTTTGACAGCTCCATACAAAATTCGAAGATCAAATTGTTCTTCATAATTCTTACCCAGATTCTCTTCTGTCAACTCATAACTCAGCGTAGATAAAACAACATGAACCCCGGATTGCGATCCCCGTTCTATTATGTAATGCAGCTTATCAAAACATCCAAGACTTCTATCCTCGGGCTCATTAAATAGTAAATCTTTTTTTTGATATGCTCTTTTCGGTTCTAAGAAGTCTAAATATTCTGCACCATAAATAAACAGGAAAAAAGGCTCTTCTCCCGAATCTTTTACAGACTCCCTTTTGACAACAATCTGATATATTTCATTGATAAAATTTCTTGCCGCGTTCGACTTACTATCCGCATCCTCCTCATCATCCCCAATAGAAACATAGCAAATTTCTTCCGGAAAGCTTTCTATCAACATATTGATGTTCTTCCGCTTTTCCTCTCCATCATTCATATCAATAAACCAGATATTTCTGTTAGAAATCTCTTTATTCAGTTCATCATGTAATGCACTTAATATCATTAAGAAAAATGTCTGTAGAAGTTGTTCTGCCGTCTGCCCGACCACGAGAAAATTCTGATACTGCATCTGTCTTACAGTAATTCCTAATTGCTGTTCAAACTCAAAACACTCTCCAATATACATAGGCGTTCTCCCTTTCTTTGTGTTTTGAGAGAATTTCATCGTGTTAAATGTATGTTTTCTGTTCTGCTCCAACTGCGTATATAATATTTTAGTAGACAGACCATAAGCCTCTGCATACTCATCCTGAAGTGCAATTCTTTCAAGCTTTTCCAGAAGCTGCTCATGTTCATCAGCAATATATGCATTCCGGACTCCGATTTCATTTTTAGATGTTCCTTTATGATCATTAAAAACTGCGTGCATCCCTTCTTTAAAATAGCGGTTTGCTTCTTCATCTGAGATGTCCAATATATTCCCGGAGCCATTAAGCGCTATCCTTACGCCCACATTAGCCATGATATCTTCAGGAAGGTCTATTGTCTGAGATGCCAGAATTACATGAATGCCCTCGGCTCGCCCTGTTCTGACCAAGCTTAACAAAATATCCAGTGCCTCCTCCGTAATATGATCCTTTGCGGAAAGAAATTCACTTAGTTCATCAATCACCAACAGAATTTTGGGCATACGTTCAGCATTCGGTAATTTTCGATAATCATTAATGAGATCAACCTTGGCATCTCGAATGGTTTCTTCCCTATCTATATTAATATCTCTCACCCTTCGCAGGACGGCAAGACCAAATTCTCTCTCACTATTTACAGTAACTGCTCGAAAGGACGGCAATTCATATCTTGAATAAATGCTGGATTGCATACTATTCTTATAGTCTAGATAATATACCTCCAGTTCGCTCGGATCATACTGATAAATTGCAGAAGTCACAATAGTCTGCAACAGTTTTGATTTGCCGGAACCTGTACTTCCTTCAATGACTACATGATGTCTGATATCTGTCATTTCACTTCTACCCAGTACAAGCGACACCGTCTTGTCATAGCTTCTACCAAACGGTATCTCAATTCCGTCAATTGTACTAGAGCTCCATACATCGGTGAATGCTTCATCGTTAATCTCCATAACATTAAGGGGCGTTCTAATATATTCGGATATTCCTCTTGCCATCTCCTCTATCATCTCCTTGATAGAATCCAACGATGGACACTCACCGAACTTGAAGCAATATGAAATATCACCTATACTCTGCATACGGATATGTAAATCTCCACCTTGCTCCGATATATTATCAATCTTTTCCCTTATTCTTTTGATAAGTTCCTGAGATTCTAAAGGCATCCTCCGTTTTTCCCTGCTCTCAATCAAAATAAATCCCATCCCATAGCTGCGTCCATCTGAAACAAGGTGTTCCAGGCTCTCTAAAGCTTTATGAGAGAAGTTATAGGGAAATCCCGATATCACGATCAGTTTAAAGTTTTCTCTTTTCTCACGTTTGTCCTGATCCTCGTAACTGCTGAGATTTTTTAAATGCTCATAAGCATCCTTCAACTCACGTTCAATATCGTTTTCTTCTGACCATTCCTGCCCGCCTATCATTCTTTTATCCTGTCCCTTGATAAGCTGCATAAGCGGTGTGAATAGACGACTGTTCTCTGTATCAATGGAAAGTAACTCTATTTTTCCCAATGGAAATGCCGCCAACTGTTGAAAAGCCAAATTAAGAATTTCATTCCTGAATCTTGTAATATCTACATTAATGTATACACCTATATTTTTCTTTCGGTTCACACAATATGGAATACACCATTTTCCTTTTTCGTCTATTGCCCCCATATCCTGATAAATCCGCAAATGAGAAATCATCTTATGAGCAATATCGTCATTCATTCCGATAGCCTTATTTATATCTGTACCAATTAATCCTATTGGCATTCTTTCCGGCAGATCTTCTGCCTTATGAAAGATGTCATTTTGGCGAATATTCTGCCAGATTTTCCATTCACTTTGAAAATGCTTGCATATCTCTTCATTAACAAAGTCATCTGCATATTTCTTCAGGACAATACCCTGATATTTCAACATATCTTTCAAACATTTTTCCTTGTCTGAATGAATTGCTTTCTCCAAGGTTTCTTTTTCCTCAGATTCCCTTAGTGCAATTAAATTTACCTGTTTAACACATTCTCCCTCTTTTGTTTTATTGTATAATTCATCTTTTTTTCTCTTCTCATCTGTCTCCCTCTGGATTGATTTATTTTCTTCATCCAGCTGCCACTTGTATAACTCCTCCAGCTTTTTTAAAATATCTCTTTTTTCTTTCAGCAGTTCTTCTATTCGGTGAGTCTTCTTTATAGCATAATCACCAATGCTATTATCCTGAGCATTGGTAACATCTGCCAATTTCCTCTGAATCACATAAATCGTCTGCCTATGACTTTCTATTATTGTATTCTCTTCACCTGCAACTTTCTCTTGATATTCCCTTATTTCATTTTGCATTTCCCGGTTCAGTTTGTCGATCTTATCAATTTTTTCCTGATATTCTTTTGCATAATCTTCACATTCAGACGCTGCTTTTCCTAATTCACGTTCCAACATCATAAATAATTCTTCCGGTCGATGATTCTGGCTTATTGTATTAATCTCTTCTGGTATTATCTGTTTCATCTAATGTATCCCCCCTCCTCTATCCAATTCTAAAACTTCTCCTCGCTTCCATACCGCCCTTTTGTCACAATCTGCGAACGTCTGTAATTGGCTATTTGCTGTTCAAGTACGGCCTCATTAAATTCCTTTACCTGTTCAAATGAGCTTTTCCGTTTTTGAACACCGTCCATTGCCTTACGCACACCCAGATTCACAATCTGTTCTGTTTTTCCTTCTCCACGCACTTTTTCCAGATCCGAACATGTTTTTTCTAATTGTTTCTGGTGCTCCTCTATTCCACTTAAATATCCTTCTATCTTCTCCTCCAACTCCATCTTCGGTTTTTCGACCCTTTCATCATAATCCTCCTGAAGTTGAAGCACGCCTTCCCTAAGATCACGTAACACACTGATTTTAGCTTCTCTCTCTAAAGTCTCATCATTATCAATTTCCTGTAATTTTTCTTCTAATTGTTCTATTGCGTTCGCATAATCATCACCATCTCGATTGATTTCTTTGAATTTTTCCATGCTTCTGGAAAGCCCATCACTATAATTTTCTACCCTCTCCAAATGAATCTTAGGTCCTCTGCTCATCTTCATCTGCCTCTTCCTCCAATCTGAATATTTCGATTCTTTCTATGGCCTCATAAATAACTTTATATAACTGCTCATTTTCTATTACATCCTCCAGTTTCCAGTACGATCTGGTTTTCCTCAACTTGGTTTTATATTTTAAAATAAGCTCTTCTGAAATTTTTCTTTGTCTTTCCTGTTGTTTGGATGGCATCCGCTGATATTTATTTTTTATACGCATCATTGCTTCAAATAAGTTGTCCAGATAATACAGCCATATATATCTGAGCCACATACCACATTCCGGCTTTTTATATATGCTCTCACATAATCTCACATCGGAAAGTGATTTAATCGAGCCCCGCCATTTATTAAAGTGTAACTCAATCGGTTTTTTCATATTGCTTCCATAATAGAGTGCTTTCCCGACCTCAAAAGACAAAAGATTTTCCACCTGCTGACCACTCGCCATCATAGCATCACCCATAATCGCTCTGTCTTCCTGCGCCACCAATTTTAATGCAAATTTACTAACCGTATTTTTCACTACTTCCGGTGCCATCGAAGATGGCAACTGATCAGCTATTATAATACCTTCCCCTAGTGCTCTGACTTCTGCAAGCATCTTGGCAATAAATGCACTTGCCGAAATCTTAGGATCCGGTGCATCGTTTGCCGTACTCTGGTATGACTCCGGAGCGATAATATTATGAGCTTCATCTATAATAATTACATGTTTGAGTTTTCTTTCTTCAACGTCTTTTTCCTCTGTAACAGTTGCAAGCAAGGTCTCATGAATTAATGCGCATACCAATAACACAAAAAAATTACGATCTTGCTCTGCTAATGCCTCCAGTTCTATAATCACAGAGGCTTCTAACCATTCTTCCGGAGTCCATGTAGAACGCACCACATTAAAAATTTCTCCTGCATCCCTTTTCATGAGCCCCCCCAATCTAAGATGAGTAAACCCCTTAATTTGACCTTTGCTTTCCTCGGAATATTCGTATTTGTCCACCTCATGCTCAATCTGTTCATATACATCTGATAATGTTGGGTAGACTTTTTCTCCCAGATTACTTTCGTCTATTTCCCATCCTTTTTCTACATATGCATTTTCTATTGCACTATCCAACACTTCGTAGGCTGATTTGGGTAACTCAAAGGAGCTTTCAAACACCTTCATCAAAACTCCTATATGCTGACTCAATACAATCCCCTTTGGGAACTCAAACGGGTTAATTTGAATTGGAAACATTGAATGCAAATGTGGCGATAATAAAATAACATCCTCACCTTGCTTTGTGTTTAATAATGCCCTGTACTCCTTCTTCGCCGGTTCAAATATAAGAAAATTAATGCCTTCCTTATGTTCTTCGTTTCTTTTCCTATTTCTATCCTCCGCAATTTTACTTATAATTTCGAGTAACGCAAAAGTCTTTCCAGACCCAGATGCTCCTGCAATAAACACATGCTTCATCAAACTGCTGTATGGCAATCTAACATTTCGTCCGTATTCATCTTTTCCAATATCAATTCCTGGATCTACTGATTCTAGGCTAATTCTGGTCTCTTTAGCCTTTTGTATCTCCTCGTTTTCATAGATTACCGGCAAGCGGCAAAATGGCTGAAGCTCATTTAATGTCCATAAAACAGGAAGGAATTTCAATGAAATATTATGTGCCTTCTTATGGTAAATCAAATTTCCCTTTTTTCCATTCGAAACAAAGTAATGCATTCCATCTTCCGATTCTAAATGCACATCATCCTTTAAAAAAGAAAATGCATTTATTTCATCATGTGGATAAAAAGTAGTTAATGAATAATTTCCCTCTTCAATAGATTCTGTTGCAATAGAATCAGCCAATAGCTGCAAGCTATCGTCTCTGGTAGTCTCTTTCCTTCCAAACACTAGGAAATTACAAATGCAATGCGGTTCATTTTCAATTTTTTCTATGATATCTTCATATTTATCCAATAACCGTTTTTCACTGGTACCATTGCCATAACCTGACATCATCCCATCTCTTTTATTCCTTTTTTCTTCAATACACTCAAATGTATATTTAAAACTGTCACGAATTTGATCACTGACATCTACCGGATACAAATCAACTCTATAGAGCACAGGAAGATTTAATTTTTCCATCATGGAAAACATCATAAACAGCCTTCCACGTTCTGCCGATACCATTTGTGCAATACTATAATATTCTTCCTTAGCTTCTTTAACTGCTGTACTTGAGGGCATAACGAATAGTTCCCTTTTGGTGATTGCACACATTTTATTGTATTTATTAGAAAGTAATCCCTTTCTTCTCAAATATTCATCATTATCCCTACCACTTATAGAAATATTGAAATCTGTCTCATCATTCGACTCCCCAAAAGATTGCTCATCATTCCAAAATAAATCCTGTATTTCATATGAGTATAATTGAAGCAATGGCGATGCTTCCATCATCTGAATAACATTACTCAAGTTATTATCCTCACCCATTACTCCAACATAAAAATCCAATCTGTCACCATATTCTTTTTGGGGGTCATACTGATAAAAGAAATGTAACGAAGTACCAGAAAGAATACCCTTTCGGTTCCATTGTCTTAAAAATTCCTTATGATGTTCTAATACACCTTCTACACCACCAATATTATCTGCCTGATATTTATTCAAAGAAAAATCTGGAACGTTTTTTAACCGAAAAAGCATCATTCGTTTCATACTTTTGTCTTCTCACCATTATATTGATAATCTTTTCATTAATTTTTACCTATCTTCGGTACTTATATTATCACATTTTCTCTTTTTTGTGAACCTTAAAAGTATACTTTGCTTGCTTTCCAAACCTTAGAATTAGTTATTCATCATCAAGCCAATTAATAAACTGTACTCAGGAGGTTTACTTATGTCAGTCGATAAATTTTCTATGAATATGGGTATGCGCATTGCTGAGATCCGCCGTTCCCACAATGTCACTCAGGAAGCACTTTCTGAAATGCTCGATGTCAGTCCCAAGCATATTAGCCATACAGAATGCGGCACTTCCAGTTTGTCTTTAAAAAATCTAACTCAATTTTGTGATCTTTTTCACTGTAGTCTTGACTATATTGTTTTTGGAGAAACCACCGACAAAGTCCTCGGACAACTTCCAAACGAAATTGTCCAAGTTTTATATTCAGATGATAAAGAAGAGCTCGACCGATTAAATCGATACTTACAGATTTATGTAGAATTAATGAACCGTTCAAAAGCATAGATTCCATGCACTTTTTAATACTTATAATCGAGTAGGAGGCGGTGACTAACCGCCGTCCTCTCACAGCACCGTACGTACCGTTCGGTATACGGCGCTTTCAATAGTTGACGTGCACAGACTGATAGGCTGTGGCTAAATCATAAAAGCCAC
>OLGM01001270.1_pt1 | contig 11815 bp, 6 predicted proteins | sample 1606001 | NCBI WGS metagenome assembly OLGM01 (sample SAMN03283294) | human gut metagenome | biome: human-associated habitat; material: feces | host: Homo sapiens | place: Peru | collected 2012
CCAGTTTTTCTCCACTTCATCCTGCTGCTCAACGAATCCCATTCTCTCCAATTCGCTAATCAGTTTTTCCACTATCTCATCATATGATTTTTTCTCGCTGAAGAGTTTTCCTGCCAATTCTTTCAGTTCCATATCGCAATTGATTCTCACCACGATATCTGCCGCAGAGAATACCAAACCAGATCCAAAGGCAGAATTATAAGTCTTCAGAAAGGTGAGATAATCTATCCACTTGCTCACCGCTTCCAACTTGCGCTGCAAATCCACCTTCGTTTCCTTGCGAGTAAAAAAGAAATAACCATCACCCGCTTCCAGATGAAAACCGATACCATTGTAATATTCATCATATTCAGTCTGTTGCTCTTCTATGGCATCATAATATCGCTTAATTTTCGTCTGAACACTATTGTTGGAAATAAATCCGCCTCTGCTCAGAATATTAAAGATTTCTTCTGTATAGTTCAATTTATTCATTGTTCTGTCTTCTTTTATCGTAGAAAGAATCGTATTTTTATCTCGGAAGTATCACAGGATATTCCACTCCGTCAGCCTCTGCATAATTTCCTGTAAATTTCAACTTATCCACATATTGCGAAGCTATCTGGCAGAAATATACAAGTTTATCCTCCCTACTTTGTTTCTTATCATATTGATAATTCATCACGAAGGCAAAGAGATGGGTACTCGATGCCGAAAAGGCATTATAGATTTCCTGCAGATTCACAGCCTCCAACTTCTGTTTGTTACCTTTAAGATAATCATCCGGGATAGGTTCTGCAAGATGATCCAGCCGTCGTCCCTTTCTCTTTTTTAGCTTTTCAGAAAGAATATTGATACATTGCAAAGCCTCATCGGATGTACGAAGATTATCTATCGACAACTTGATGTAATACTTAGGTTGCGGTTCCATCCAGACAGCATTTCGACCAGCAACGACCTGTCTTACATCCGTGGCTTCCTCCCACCTAAACTGATCTTTCAGATATTTCAGTTTCTTCACCTTTTCGAAGATGCGGTTCTGATAATCTATCATATTGAGGTATTGGATGATTTGGCGTTCTATCTCCAGGAGATTGTGATAAGACTCGTTGAGTTGCAAACGCACATCATTCACTACGTTTTTCATCTGCACATCCATCGCCATAGAGAAGAAGACATGTTCGGTATCTATCACCCGTTCACTCTCGGTGATGAGTTGTGATATGTTCTTCATTTTCTCGCCCAGTCGCTGGAGTTTCAATTTCTTGATTTCGTAATTAGGCTCATTCTTATAAGTATTATCCATATTACGCTTCAGGTCCAAGACATTGCGAACGGTGGCCAAAGCTATCGTCTTCAGACATCGGCGCACTTCCTTGAGATACTTATATTTGCGAGTTTCATTATTTTCCTTGAGATAATAGTCGATATTCTCCTTCAAGACAGAGATATAATCACGTACCGAAGAAACATTGATTTCCTCATTCACTTCCAGTACATCCTCAAAGAATTTCTGATACACGTCCTCCATCTCCAGACTGTCGCCCGTATCACGAATCACCCCATTCTCTATCAGGAATCGGATTCGTTCCTCCTTGTATTCTGTCATTTCCAGAGCATAGTCATAACGAAACTGAAGGGAATGTCGCTTCGCAAACATTTCCTTCAGCAAAATCTTTTCTCGCTCAAGCGTTCTGATCAGCTCATCTATAGATCGGAAAGTTCCCATTGGCCTGTCTATTTAATATCTATTTTTATTTTTCAGCAGAAAATATTTTCACTCAGCCACCCTTCTCCAATCAATCAATCCTTTTCCCAAATCATCCAGTTCTATGGCAAGTGCAATCACTTTGCGCTTGTCTGCCTTGAAAGGTTCTGTATATAGCTTGGCTTTTATCTGTTCTGTTGCAGCATCTACACCGCCATTATTGCTTAATTTCAGTTCCAGAACATACACAAAACCAGTAGTTTCTACCACCATATCGATTCTGCCTGTAGCAATCATTTTTTCTACTTCCACCCTGCATCCGATAGCATTAAATATGCTACTCAGAATTAGGCGGTATCGCTCTTCCATATCCATGCTCGCCAGTTTCTTATTGCTGTAAGGAACATCGGCTATGAGAGCTTTCAGACATTTCATGACTTCAGGAAGATTGCCAAGCTTCAGGGAGTACAATAACATATTTTGAGTAGATATTACTTGGGCATTCGTTTTCAATGTCAAGGCAGGTAATACTATCTTATAGAGAGCCTTGCGAACTTCATTGTTTGGGATGCCTAACAAATAAATCCCTTCCATATATCCTTTTATTGTGAGATAACCAGACTGATAGAGGAACAGTTCTGCTCCACCACCTGTCACATCAGAAGTCTCTAATGTATCATTGTCTATAGGACAATTCTCAAAATCTTTCATTCTAATTTCTATATTGTCCACAAACTTAGGTAGCAGCGAGGTCGCCCCGGAAGAAGCCCAATAGTTCTTTAAATCAGAATCAGAGAGGGCATTAATGAGACTGAATGGATTGAATACATCTACCATGTTTTCATGACTGAAATGATAACCGTCATAGTAAGTTGTCAACTGTGTTACGGTTTCTTCAAAAGTCCATTCTTTTTTAGCTGCCAATTTACTAATTTCAGGCTTAAAATCACGGAGAGCTTCTTCTTTGGTAATACCGCAGAGAGCTGCATATTCAGGATTAAAGCTGATGTTACTCAAGTTGTTGAGCACAGAGAAAAGGGAAATCTGTGTAAACTTAGTGACACCCGTAATGAAGACAAACTTCTCGTATTTGTCCTGTGCTTTCAAGACGGCAAACACTTCTCTATAGACACTTGTGCACGCCTCGTGCTCAGGAGTCTTCCAAGAATGCTGCAATGGAGAATCGTATTCATCGATAAGAATTGCTACTTGCTGGCCTGTTTTATTACAAGCAGTTTCTATGATGTTCTTAAATCTTACAGCAAGTGAACTATCTGGACGTACAACTATTCCATACTCCGTTTCAAAAGTATGGAAAGCATCATCCAAATAGCTTCTTACACTTTTTGGCTCTGCACCAGCCTGACTCATGTCGAGTCTGATAACAGGTCGCTTCACCCATTCTGTCTCCAACTCCATGATTTTCAAGCCCCCAAAGAGTTCCTTCTTTCCCATGAAATAGGCTTCAAGTGTATCGACAAGCACAGACTTACCAAAGCGGCGCGGGCGACTCAGGTAATTATACTTTTTCCCTCTATTGGCAAGTTGCCAGATGATATCAGTCTTATCAACATAAAGGTATTCGCCTTTTCTAATTTCTTCAAAAGACTGGATGCCTACAGGCAATTTTCTATCGTTTGTCTCTACCATAATTACTCATCATTATTTCTAAGTGCAAACTTACATATTTTTTTTTGAATAAAATGCTTGTTTGATAAAAAAGTTGAAATTACAGTATTTTTTTCCAAAATCAAGTGTTTATCTGCATATATATCATGAGAAAACCTTGTGACAAGCCGATTGTGAAAGTAGGTATCAACTTAGATTCTTTGAAGGGTAATATTGAGGATTGGGAAATCAAAGGAGAATAAAAGAAATCGCCCTGGAAAGGCACAAGCATTTCATTTCCAAATAGAGATGAATGCTCAGCCTTTTCAGGGCGATTAATTATTTATAGAGGGATTAGGGGGTTATTCCCAGGAATCCCAAGAATCAATACTACCCCAGTGCTCCTTGGCAGTATCTGTATCTGGAGTTCCCATTTCTGGAATATCAGTTTTCGTGTCTCCAGTATTGTTTCCACCTTGAGTATGCGATAAACTTGCCAGCAAGTTTTCCATCGGTAACGGAGCACATTTTATCTGTGGCTGTAAATATACTTTTTTATTCATGATTATAATCGTTCTTACTTAATATATTTCTTACCATTAATGATATAAATACCACTTGGCAATGACTGGAAGTTACTTGCATCCTCACTTACCAACTGACCATTGATATTATATACTCTGCTATTAGCAGGCATCAATTCACCATCAGCAGTGATAATCAAGTCTTCGATTCCTGTTGTTTCTCCATCATTACCATCAGTAATACTACTGGTACTGATACTCAACATCATAGGTTTAGCTCCTGCAGGAAGATTAGCTTTCAGGAAGCCACGGAAACCTTTGACAGTTCCAGAAGCAGCAGAATAAGCCTTGAACTTACCATCAGAAGCACCGATGAAGTAATCGTTCTTAGCAATATCCATGGTGTTGTAACTTGATGTCCAAACATATCCATTACTCTCGCACCATTTTGCCGGTTCAGTATTTTCGATGGTAACGTATGGATAGTCAGTAACATCTGCGGTATTGATGCTTGTCACTTCCTTAGTTGGCTTGATAAGGAATGGCTTACCAGCAACAATCGTATTGTAAGCATGACGTACGAAGTATGCCTTGCTGCCCTCAACATGGTCGAAGTAGAGAATCTGGGTACCTTCCTTCGCAGTTGCACTATAAGCAGGACCGAAGATTGCGTCAACCTGCTGTCTGTTGAGACTGAAAGGAAGAACACAAGTTGTCCAACGATTAGCTACCATTTTACGTGCAATCTTCACCTGTGCCACATGACCCTCTGCCGTTTTTACAACTTCATTGCTTGCATTCGCATCGTCAGCATTATAATTTACCGGATCAACAATAGGCTTTGTTTCACCCTCATCGAATGAGAAGCCATAGAAGCCAATCTTCGAACCGAAGTTGTAGAGATAGTAGGTCTTACCTGCCTTTACCTTAAAGGTATAGGTAACAGGTGCATCAGCGAGAACGGACCATCCACGTGAGCCTCTCAAATTGGGATATTTTGTTGCAGCTTCATTAGGTGCAGTTTCTTGGTCAAGTTTGTTTTCGTAAACATTGTTCTTAAAACCTGTTTCTGACATCTCAAAACTTTCGAGACCAAAGTGATTCTTCACTGTTTCTACAGTTGGCGACTGCTTGTCACCCATATCCCATTTATAATCACTCAAATTATAATTCTTGCCATTCGGCTTACCTGTGGTTGATTCGATGTGAGCATCTGAACTTACAAAATTACCAGCTTCATCCATGATGAATACACGACGCTGTGGTCTGTATTGATAATCTGTAGAGTTATTATTCTTCTTCTTTGAATCGAATACTCCATTTTGATATATATGTGCTACGACAGTACCATTTGTCTTAGGCTGGAATACTAAGAAGGAACCAGAACATGGCACATTGAACATTGGATCTACTATATATTCTTTCTTAGTATAATCCGCATTGCTTATCAATGTTGTTTCTGGCATACAGTTGGATCCCATCTCCTGGCGAGCATTCTTCTGCTTGTCACCTGCCTTTACCATATAATCAAAGCCGGTAATCTTCCATGGAGCTTTTCTTGATTTATAATTGTCCTGCGAGCTATCATAATTCCACTCTACAGTACTTGACAAAGACTCTTTTTCTGTAGTCCAAAGACCACCCACTGTACCTGGGAATAACCATCCACCAAGAGTAACAGACAAATTCTCGTCCTGATTCCACATGGTTTTCTGGCTCTTATATTCCTCATTTGCATGAACTCGATATACAGTTTGGTCGTCAACATCTATTGTAATTAAAGCTGTGGTGCTTTCTAAGTTTTTACCAGTGACAACGACACGGATATTAGCTGTACCTTCGCTGACTGCTTCTATCTTTCCTGTTTTTGCATCTACCTTTACGACACCAGGAGAAGTAGAGAACCACGAGGTGTTGTATTCTGTATCGGCAAGAGTAGCATTTTCATTTGTAACCACCGTCAAGTCTGGTGCTACTCGTGTAGTACCTGCATACATTTTAATGCTTGTTGGATCTGGTGTAACGGTGATAACTTGATACGTGCTCTTTATATCCAAATTGAATGAAATAGGGTCTGGACTATCATAAACGTCACCATAGTTGTCTTCACCATTCTGTCCAGGTGTTGCACTTACTGTAACAGTATATGTACCTGCTGTACTTGGTGTATAGTTAAGTGTATTTTCGGTGAATTCCTGAATTTGTCCATTAGCTTTCGCAGTGACTTTATAAGTGTATTTGAAATAACTGCTTACATCTTCACCATTGTAAATCAGAGGAACTGTGATAGTTCTGTTTTTACTATCTTGGTGCAGATTGATGGTGATATCTGTGAATGAATCTGAGAAAACAGGCTTGATCTTACCTTCTGATACCGAGTAAGAGAACTGAAGAGTGCCTGCAATATAATTGCTTCCAAGTAATTCTGTTGGAGTCGCAGTAACGGTAATGAGAGATGTTCCCTTAATAAATGCTGTTTTTTCAGCATTTTTCTTAACTGAGAATTTTCCAGTCTCATCAACAGTCACATTGTTGTCTCCACTAACAGTATAAGACAAGGTGTAGTCTTGACCCAACTTCAAGAGTTTGTCATTATCTCCATAAACCTTGATGACAGGCTGCTCCTCTTCCGCATCTGTGGTGTTGATAGTAACATCCATTACGGAAACGTTGAGTGGAGAAGGAGCCTTTACGCTCAACTGATAAGTGGCTGTAGTTCCTTCATAAGTGTTTGCATCTTTTGGAGTAACAGTTGCAGTGATGGTTGCGATACCTAAGCTATTAATTGTAATGGTATTACCACTCAGAGTAGCTACATTCTCTGCATTCGACTTGTAAACTACATCATATTGATTTGCAGCAAGAATGTTCTCTCCTGCCTGAACAGTAAGAGTTGGCAAAGTCGCGGTTTTGGTAGTGTTGACCACCACATCAGCATTGCGCTCGAAAGAAGCTGTCAGTCGAGTCTTGCCTGAAGATGAAGCAGAACGCTCTACCTGAAGACTTGTCAAGCAAGTAGTACCACCGCCGTAGCGACCCAGATAGAGTGCATCGCAATCTTTTTCAATGGTATAAGTAAATTCTGAACCACCAGCAGCAGATGTAGCCAAGATGTTTGACTTAAAGATGCTGCTACCATTTACATTAGAATAAATAATCACACCAGAAAGATTCTTGCTATCGCAATAGCCTTTCAGCGTAATCACATCACCTGCTTTGAAGCCGCCATTATTTTGCTTGATAGTGATGTACTTTCCGTCCTTTGCACTGAAGTCGCTGCTAAACTTTATAATACCATTAGTTGATGTGCAGCTTGTTCCATAAGAAGTTGTACCAACAGAGGTTGTGAAGTCGTAAATGACCCCGCTTTCGGTTGGATCAACTGTAGTTTTAGTCTTGAAGTTGGCAGTAAGTGAAATCGCAGCTGTTACAGTTGCTGTGTAAGTTGCTTCTGTGCTAACAACAGCAGTGTTGCTTGCATCTGTCCAGTTTACAAACTCATATCCCTCGTTTGGTGTTGCAGTGAATGTAAGAGAAGTGTTTGCTTCTACTTCTGTACCAGATGTCACTTCACTTGAACCATTCTTGATGGATACAGAACCACCTGCTCCTGCTGTTGCAGAAACTTTATATTTATTTTCTGTAGGAATAGTTCCATAAACAACTTTAATAGATATAACCTGAATTCCGCCTTTATTGGCACTATTTGTTGCAGTTACACTACTGAGTTTATTGTCAGAATAGTTGTATGTATAGGTAAGATTGTCTGAACTCGTGACTTTGTTAGCATCTGTTGGCTTAAAAGTCAGTTCACCATTTTTGCTTGCCTTTATTGTATAGGTAATACTTTTGATGTACTTTCCTTTAGCAACTGAAATTGAAAATGCTGCGTTTTTTTGAACTTTGATATCGCCACCAGATTCTCCAGAAATAGTGCCAGTTGAGGTAGTAATTGTAACTACTTTTGATACATCTGTCATTGGTGAAGAATACTCTTTCAGTTGATCTCTTGAAAAAGTTACTGTTCCTTCACTTGTCGTTCCATTATCACTACCACCATTATTATCTGTGCTACCATTATCAGTATTTGAGTTACTTTTGGCAGTTACAGTTGTAGTGCTTGTCTGAATATGATTGTCATCAGCGCTCTTACCATTAGCAGTAGCAACGCAATAATATTTTCCACTTACAGTTGGAGTATAAGTAGCAGATGTGGCATCTGCGATGGCTTTCTCATCCTTATACCACTGATAAGAAACGGTACCATCACCATAAGCAGTTGCATCGAGGGTTCCTGGAGTAGTAGAGAAGTTATAGATTGGAGCCAAGTCGCGAGCAAAGAGAATCTGCTTGCTGTCTTGGTTCTGGTAAGCACGCTCGTACTCAGTAGCAGCCATGATGAAGCCACCGAGAACCTTGCCCTCGGTAATACCCTCATTTTGTTTAACCATAGGAACATCATTGCCTAACAAGTAGTATTCCTTAGAACCATCGCGATATTTCTCATTGCCCTTTAAAGCAGTATCTTTTTCACCACCTAAACCAGCAGAACGGCAACTGCCCCAAATCTGCATATTGCCATTCTCATCAAGATAAGTGTAGTTGTTTACTAAACCTTCAAAAGCATTCTTGGCAATTATTTTATAATCATATTGAGTTGTACTTTCGAGCAAGCCACAACGAACAGCCTTGAAATAAGCTGCTGCAAAGATGGCTGTAGCTGATGTCTCAATATAATTGGTTGCAGTTGATGACTTTCCATTGTAAGATGTTGCCTTGAAAGATGGATCATCCATCACCTGATACCAACCGCCAGTCTTTGAATCTTGGCGTGCAGCAATACCAGCAGCAAGGTCTGCGAGATGCTGCTTCAAAGTTGCATAATTGTTTGTACTCTCTTGACCTGCATTCTTCATGGCTTCCAAAACATCTACCAAAGCCATGAGATACCAGGCATTGGCTCTGCCCCAGTAGGCTGCAGAGTGGAATGTATAAGGCTTAGTTGTACCATTCAAGCCAGCCCAAGTGTCTGCATGAGATTTTGATGTGCCGCCTGTTCCTGCATTCGCCTCGAAAGCATGATACATTAACTTGTCCTTAGAGTTCCAGCACATGTTCCAAACAATGTTAAGCTGTTTGGTTACCATGTTCCAATCATCTGTTGTGCTGCCGAATACAGAACTTCCGGTTCCATTGAAGTTTACAATCTGAGCCAAGAGTGCGCTACCCATATAGGCACCGTCTAACCACATCTGATTGTTGTAAGCTGTTTTATGGAACCAACCACCTATAACGGCATCACCTGCAAGAGTTCCTGACTGAATAGAATTACTCTTGTTATGAGCTACGAGTCCTGCCTGTGCTAAGCCAATAGCAGTCTGTGCGTTGCTCTTATCTGTTTCTGTTGCATTTGTATTGTTAAACAGACCAATATAAAGCTTTACTGCATTGAGATTATCAAGACTGCCACCTGTGTTTTCTACAGAACCATAGTATTTGTCACCATATTCCTTAACACTCAAGAACCAAGGCTTTGACCAAGTAAAGTCTTGGTAATAATCTGCAGCTTCAATCATAGATTTAGCAACAAGACCAGGAACGTAGTCGAGACTCGTTTTACCGAAACTTTCTTTTGCGACTTTACCGTCGGTAATTTTTGCCATGCCACATTTAGTGGTATTGGCATTGAAACTTGTTGCACGTGAATTAATCGCCCACTGCGAATAGCGGACGCCAGGATTGAATTTTACACTCCCATTAGTATCTGCAGCCTTGACTCCTATGGCATTAAAGCACAGGAGTATTAGGGAAAGATACAAATAAGTGAAACCGTCCCCCCATCTCGAGAGGTTACGGGACATACGAGTTAGGTGTCTCATTTACTTTTTGTATGGTTTTTATTGAATTATTGAGTTTATAACATCATCTTGATTATATCAATTATCATGATGGAAAAGCACATCCCTGTGCAATTCCGACTGCAAAATTACAAAAAAAACAGATTATAATATATTTCAAATACGTTAAAAGAATACGAAAACGTTTACGAAAACGCAACATTCACAAGATTAAAAACTTACAAAAAAAGGAATGACCGAAATTCAGCCATTCCCTATATTCTAAAATTCCACAATCTTTTCTGATTATTCCACCATAATCCTCATTACAGTGCCACGCTATCTGAGACATTATAATTCCACGCTCTCCACGCGGAATTTGAGCAAGCCAGCAGGTACTTTCACCACAACCTCCTCACCAGCTTTCTTACCCAAGAGAGCCTTGCCGATAGGAGATTTGATGGAGATTTTGCCATTATGAAGATCCGCCTCATGAGGATTGACGATGCTGTAAGTCATACTGCACTTGGTGGAAAGATTGGTAATCCTTACCTTACTCAACAGACCTACAGTATCACTCTTAAGACGGGACTTGTCGATGACACGGGCATTCTCCAAGACCTTCTGCTTGAAACTGATCCGACTCAACAGTTTACCCTGTTCACGCTTGGCAGCATGATATTCAAAGTTTTCACTGAGGTCACCCTTGTCACGAGCCTCAGCGATAGCATCACGCACGGCTGGCAACTCCACGTTCACCATGTGCTGAAGCTCGGCTACGAGTTCGTCATAGCCTTCTTGAGACATATATTCCATAATCTTCTAAACTTATATTTTTTCTATCGTTCTTATTGACTGATTATAATTCTGGGGTGCAAAGGTACGGGGAATAAATGGAAACACAAAGAAAAATTCCACAAATATTCGCATAAAAGACTTAAAAATGGGTAACTTTATTTGGTCAGCTTTGTTTTTATCCCTATTTTTGCACCCCATAATCATATTATCATCGTGCCATTATCTCTCGCTGATACATGGCAAATAAAACAAGCAGACAATCATGAATATCAAAGAGAATTATCAGAAATACGCAAACCAATATGCTTCGGAGTTGACTGCCCTGAAGCGCAAGAATACGGGATTTATCACAGGCGAACTGTTGGCTTTCGGAGGCATCCTAAGTTTCCTAATCTGCTATTTTGCATGCGATGGCGACACCCGTCATTTTCTGGTGGGAGCCGTTCTATGCCTGGCTGTCTATTTCATCATCCGCCGCATCGACGACCGCCACAAGGAGAAGATAGAACAACTGGCAGCCCTGCTCAAGGTGTATCAGAATGAAATCAAGGCCTGGGAGGGAGATTTCTCTCCTTTTGAAACAGGCGGACAGTATCTGAACCCGCAGCATTCCTATGCCTTCGACCTCGACGTCTTCGGCAAGGACTCCCTCTTCAACCGCATCTGCCGCACCATCACATCGGGCGGTTCTGACAGATTAGCAGCCAACCTCACCCGTGAAACCCCTCTCTCTCTGAAGGAAATCAGAAAAAGAGCGGAACTGCAGAAGGAAATCGCAGTCCCCGACTGGCGCATCAACTTTCTGGCACTTGGCGAAAGAAACTGCAAGAAGATAGATTCTGCAGCCGTAACTGAGGCGATGCAGAAAGTTTCCCAGATGGAAGTACCGGGATGGTTTGGTTCTCCGATTTCACTCGTCCTCGGTTGGCTGGCGATTATCGGCGTCATCGGTTCTGTCGTCCTCTCTATCTGCTCCGTCATCTCCATCAACATCCCCCTATGGTGGGTCATGCTGCAATACATGGTGGTCTTCTTCATCTGCAAGCAAACCCTCGACAAGATAGACAGTAATGGCGGTAAGCTCCGTCATCAGCTCATCGCCTACTCACAGATTCTCCGTCTCATCGCCCAGCGCAATTTCCAGAGCCAGTTGGGCAGGGAAATGCAGGAATCGCTCGCCGATGCACTGCCTTCATTCGCCCAACTGGAAAAGATACTGAAGGGTTACGACCGACGGGGCAACTTCCTCGGTCTGTTCTTCACCGATGCCTTCATGCTCAGCGACTTCTTCCTGGTGCGCAGTTTTCTGAAATGGAAGAATACCTATATGGTGAAGATGGAGGAATGGATGCATATCATCA
>OLGM01001271.1_pt1 | contig 11808 bp, 6 predicted proteins | sample 1606001 | NCBI WGS metagenome assembly OLGM01 (sample SAMN03283294) | human gut metagenome | biome: human-associated habitat; material: feces | host: Homo sapiens | place: Peru | collected 2012
AAGACTCGCTTCAAATGCTGTGGTTAGCAGCTTATTTGATGGGGCTTCCACCCACCGGACTATATACCCTTAGCTGGACGCACGGTCAGGTACCAATGTGGTTAACTCAGACTATCTACCGTTTACTCTTATTCAACTGGTGTTTTTCACTTGCTTTTTGTCCATGCTCCGGAATCATTCACATACCATTTTCCGATCCAACTGTTAGACGCCATTTTTCCATCAGCATAAAAATAATACCAACTTTCTCCTATTTTCTGCCAGCCCGTTGCCATCTTTCCGCTGGACTGAAGATAATACCAGACATTGTTAAGTTTCTGCCATCCGGTCGTCATTTCTCCATTTACTTTAAAATAGTACCAGACATTGTTGATTTTCTGCCAGCCCGTTTGCATAATTCCATCTTTAGCCATATAGTACCATTTTTTATTTATGTATCTCCATCCTGCAGTTCTTGCACCGTTTGCATCCAGATAATACCAGTGTTTGTCCACTTTCTGCCAGCCAACAGCCATTTTTCCACTGTTTTCGAAATAATACCAGACATTCTTGATCATTTGCCAGTCGGTCAGCATCTTGCCTGACTTGTCAAAATAATACCAAGCATTTTTCATCTTTTTCCAGCAAGATCTCGCCTCAACTCCCTCGCTATCGTAATACTTCCACTTTTGTCCAGACACAAGCCGCCACTGTCCAGTATATGCAACTCCGGATTTTCCGAAATAATATGTTACAGGGCCTTTTTCTGTCTGTACCGTTTTCTCACAATCATAATACATTTTTCCCTCATCATCGAACATATATTTCTTCCCATGAATATTTTTTATACCTGAAGCTGCCAGTTCTCCTCTTTCTAAATAGTACCAGTCTGATCCCACGAATCTCCAGCCGGTTTCATTGTTTTCGAGCTCTTTGATCCACTCTCCATTTGCCTTAAACCAATGACTGGTTCCTGAAATGGTGACAATTCCTGTGACCATTTCATAGTTTTTAAAATAATACCATTTATCCCCAATCTTTAACCAGCTTGCTTTTAAAAGTTTTCCATTATTTTTTTCTCCATACATCCAGATGACCTTACCCTCATCATCAACACTTCTAATCCATCCAGTCTGCATGGCCCCTGTACTGTCAAACCAATACATATTTCCTGAAATTTCTTTTTTGGTATTTGCCACTTTATTTCCCGTATCAGGATCTACATAATACCATTTTCCATCTTTTTTCTGCCAGCCTCCGAGTTCTGGAATAGTATCATCTCGTGTGCCATAAATCCACGTTGCTTCTTGAATCTCTTCCGTAACTGGACTAATAAAGTTGATCTTCTCCCTGTCGCTTTTACTTCCTTTATATTTGACAACACTTAGTGAAGTAATTGTAAATGCATTCTCGCCTATTTTTTGTATACTCTTCGGCAACACTACTATCTTCAAGTTAAAGCAATCTCTAAATGCCTGCTTATCTATTGCTATAACCCCTTCCGGTATTTCAACTTCACGAATGCTGCTCTGCGCTCTCGCAAAATTCTCTCCAATTCCCGTTACTTGATAACCGTCCAGCTGTTGTGGAATTACCATTTTTCCAGAAACTTCTTTCACCACTTCTGTTACTGTACATGTTATTCCATCTTCATTGACTACGTAGTCAAAATCATTATCATTTTCATAGTATTTTGGTATTTCCTCTGCAGAATAATGCCATACAATTCCACTTATATTCTGTTCTCCTATCGCAATATTTTCTTTCTCGTTTTCTGTTCCTCCATAATAAATATCTAATTTTATTTTGCTCTCATCTTCGCCCCCTAATATACTATAAAATGCATTTTTTCCTATTTTTTCTATATTTTTAGGCAAGTAAATAGCCCTACATCTACTGAATGCACCTGTTCCTATTTCTTTGACCCACTGTGGTATTTTAATAACTTTACACTTTGTCCCAATAAATGCATGGTCTCCAATTTTTTGAAGATTCTCAGGTAAAGAAATACTTTCTAAATTATCACAGTATCTAAAAGCATCATCTTCAATTACATTTATATTTTCTGAAAATTCAACATTAACTAATTCGTGACAATTCTCAAACGTACTACCCTTAATACTTGTAACTTTTTTGGGTATCTTCACAGACGAAATTGCCGTTGTTTCAAATGCACTTTCACCTATCTCACAAATAGTTTCTGGTAACGTTATTTCCTTTATCCTCTCACAATACGCAAATGCATAGTTCCCTATTGTTTTTAGATTTTTTGGTAATTCAACTTTAGTCAGACTATTATTGTTTCTAAATGCACCATTTCCTATTGCCGTTACCATGTACCCATCTATTTCATTCGGAACAATGATATCTCCATAAATATATTCTTCTGCTTTAGTTATTGTACATGTTTTTCTGTCTTCGTTTATAGTATATTCATATTGAAACGTTTTGGGATCCTCTATTCCATAATGCCATGTTGCACTGTCAAAAAAATATCCTGCACTCCAAGAATCTATTTTTTCTTTTCTATCTTTCATCGAGCCTGCATAATAAACGTCTTTTATGTTTTCAGTATATTCCCAAAACGCCCTTGCCCATACTGCTGTTTCAATTGACAATATGGTAACTGTTTTTAAATTAGGACACATTGAAAATGCATTACTTTTTATATTTTTAATTGTTTCCGGAAATGTTACACTTTCCACCGTCTCATTACTTTTAAATGCGTTTTCTCCAATATCTGTCACTATATATCCATCTAGTTTTTCTGGAAATACAATATCCTTTGCATCTATTCCTACATATCCTTCTCCATAACCAGTTATAGTACATGTAGTTCCATCCTCATTTACTTCATAACTCCATTCTTCTCCCTCTGGCACATCCGCACAATTATAATGCCATACTACATCCGCAATAAACTGATTATCTTCTATTTCGATCTTATCTGCCTCCTCCTTTGTTCCTTCATAATAAATATTTTTAATGCAAGCAACCGTTTCATCGCTCCTACATCTAAATGCCTGCATTTTTATCTTGCTTACAGTTTTGGGGATATAAAGATTCGTTAGTCTATTTGCTCCTTCAAAAATTCCTTTTTCTATCTCTGATGTATTTCCTTTTATTATTACCGTCATTAAATGATTACATCCGAAAAAACAGTTCTCTCCTATTTCCTTTAAATTTTCTCCCATTACAATTTTCTCTAAATAACTGCAGTCCGAAAAACTACATATTTTTTTCAAATTAGTTGGAAGATTTAGTTCTCTAATCGGAGTTCCACTAAATGCCCAAGAGTCTATTGTTTCAACACTATCTGGAAGTACTAAACTTGTAATTCCAGTATTCATAAATGCACTTGGTCCTATCCACCTTAATTTTTCAGGAAATATTATCTCAGTAAGCTTTTCACAGTTTAGAAACTCAGCCTCATTAATTTTTAAAAGATTTTTCGGTAACTTTACTTTTTTTAATTCTGAACACTCCATAAAGGCCTGCAACTCCAACTCACTCACGTTGTCAGGAATACTAATCTCTTTGAGACTTTTACAACCTACAAATGCCAGCCCTCCTATTTTTCTCACCGACTCAGGAATTATAATTCCCTCTAATTTTATATCTCCATAAAATAAACCATTACTAATTACCTCCAAGTTTGATGATAACTTTACTGATTTTAAATTTTCACAAGCTTCAAATGCACAATATTCTATGGTTTTTACACTATCAGGAATCTCTACTTTTTCGATTTTACTTCCGTAAAAAGCCTCCCCACCTATCATTTCTAAACCATCCGGTAATCTTATCTCTAAAAAATCACTGGATAAAAACGCTTTTCTCGCAATCGAAGTAACGATATAGCCATCCACTGTCTGTGGTATCTGCAGGATGTCCGAAACGTTTTCATAATATCCTGTAATCGTGCAGCTCTTTCCATCCTGATTCACACGATATATTAATCCAGTTTTTTCATAATCACTGTTTTGATATTCCCAAGATGCTCCCTCAAAATATTCATTTCCAAAAGATATATCTATTTTTTTTCTCCTTTTTTCATCTCCATTATAGATTACTTTTTTTAAATTTGCACAATTCGAAAATGCATCGTAACCTACCTTCGTCACTTTATTTTTCAGACTTACAGAGGCTAATTTCGTACAGCCCTTAAATGCATATGCCCCGATTTCTTCCAATTCCGCAGGCAATGTGATCTCTTCTAAACTCCAACAAGATTGAAAAGCAGATAATTCAATTGTGGTAATACCATCCGGTAATAATATTGATTTTAAATTCGTACAACTTCCAAATACTCCATTTTCTATTGTCGTGACACGACTTGGAATTTGTACTGCTTCCAGACTTGAACAATATCCAAACGCCTCATTTTTTATTTCTGTAATACTTTCTGGTAATGTAATAGAGCAAAGACTCTCACAAAATCTAAAAGCTTCTGTTCCAATCGATTCTATTCCTGCCGGAAGCTCCACTGCGGTTATACCTTCACATCTATAAAACCCCTGGTTTCCTATCTTTGTGACATTCATTCCATTTACCTTTGCAGGAATCTTGATTGATCCCTTGATTTCTGCATCACACGCCGTAATTGTACAGCTCTGTACTCCTTCATTTACAGTGTAGGTTATCCCATCTTTTTCAAATGAGTCGCCTACTTCAAAAACATTTTTTTCGCTCTCTCTTTTATTCGTTATTTCTTCTTTCTGCTCTTTCTTCAAATCCTCTAATTCCGTTCCTTCTTGCGCATCATCATCTTCTGAATTTTCTATCTCTTCCGCATCTTCCATTCTGCTTTCCTGTGCTTCTGCATCTTCTTCTGTTTCACTTCGTCCTTCTGTATCATCTTTCTCCTCTAGTTTTTCCTCGCTTTCTTCTTTCTTAATTTCCTCACTCTCGTTTTCTTCACTGCCATTGTCTATTCTCTCAGACTCTTCTTCCTGAATATCAACATTTTCCTCATCCACCAATATTTCTGCATTCTGTGTCTCTGCCATTGCCGGTACTGCTGTATTTACCAGCATTATACTTGCCAATATAACAGCTAAAACTTTCTTTTTCATTTGCATATTCCCCCTTCTTTTGAAATTCACCAATATAGCTTTTTACACACGGCTTCCTGCTATTTTTTATAATTATACCTTTTATTGTTTTTTTCACCACTTTACAACTTTTTCATAAAAAAATATCGTACAGGACTTTCGTTAATCCTCAATAACCAGTACCTTTTCATCCTACCACATTTCTGAGATAATTACTCCCAACATTTCTAAATATGACTTCGTGCAATTTGCGCGATTCGTGTTACTTTATCCAGGAGGATTATCTCATGAATAAATTTTCATAGGGTCAGACCCCTGCCTTTTCAGGTAACTCATAACAGTACGATCGGAAAAGCTCTTGCTTACAGTATAAATCAGGAAGATTACCTTCGTGTATTTTTATCTGATGGGCATGTTCCAATGGATAACAACTACGCTGAACAGGCAATCCGGCCTTTTACCATTGGCCGAAAGAATTTTGTAATGATCGAATCTTCCAACGGTGCAAAGGCAAGCGCGATCCTGTACAGCCTGGTTGAAACTGCAAAAGCAAACAGGATAAATACTTTCGAGTATTTCAACCTGCTGCTTACTGAGATTCCACAGCATCCGGATGACAAAGATCTCACATTCCTGCTATTTTTTACTGGCATCACAAGATACCAGTCATTAAATTTATAAAATTTTAATAGGTAAGACCTTACTGTATTTTCTGCTCTCGCAAACATCTCATTATTTTTTCCAAAAATTTCTAATTTTATCCCTTAGAATCGCCTTTTGAACCTCTCTCTTCACCTCTATCATGTGGCTATTTCTAACCACTACAGGTAACTTTATATCATCTTCAAATTTATATCGCGCATTATAAGTTTTTACAATCAGCCTAACTAGTGTTGGATTGTACTCTAAGAAATCAAATAATTCCTTCCAATAGCATGCCATGAACTTTGCATCTAAAAAGTATCTCTCCAACTCTTCTCCCAGTTGTACCATTATTTCTTCACTGGGCATTTCTTTGTATTTTTTCTCCAGCTCCTCAATTTTAGGATATTTATTTCTGAGATTGGGCAGCCTATTCTTTACGTTATTTAGAATTTCCAATAACTTGAAATTAAGGTTAATGAAAAAGCATGACTGAATTGAATCAATTAGTAAATCATTTCCTTCGTATGACAATGCTAAATTTGCAAAATCAATCTCAGCTTTATGTTTCTGATAAAATTCAATGTACTTCTGTGCATTTTTCTTGCGTCTTTCAATAAAATCACCGTTTTCTTTTCTGTTTTCTTTTTCTGGGACTAATGGTGCATATTTATTAACCGCCTCAATACCATCATATATATCCTTAATGCATTCATTACATCTAAAGTCCTGTTTTATCTTTCTCTTGCTATACCACACCTGCCATTTATAAATGATAACAACAGCAATGATACTGCAAGCCACACCAGAAAAATAAGTATTTGTAACAAGCTTCTCTACCATTGGAAAGAATGGCAAATCTACAATTGCTGTGAACACACCAACTTTCCATGCAATTAACAGTAATAATATCAAGGACAGTAACGTCAGTAAAAACATTACCTTTCTATACATAATTTTCCTTTCATTCATATAATCTTCATTACAGCTTTGCCGTTCATAGAATGTTGCCTGCTACCATCTCATAGCGGTATGATTCATATTTTCGAACCGTTACCGTAGGATTTTTAATGGGGCCAGCCCCCCTATCATCATACCCTCCCGCAATAAAACACTTCATAAATTCCCCCCATATCCCAATATAAACTTTAATAATGTTTCAATTTATCTCACCTGTCAGATTCTATGATTGACCTTAATATATCTACAAGAACATCTTGGCTGTCTTTAACTTCTATACCATTCTCATCAACAAACACATTTTTCACCTGTAATTGTTCCAAACTCCATTTAGCTTCGTCTGACATTCTGCTGTCATTCATTAAAAATCCAAAAACAATTTCAGAAAAAATTATCAACTTAGAAATTTGCAGCCCCCAATATCGAGCGTAATATACCAAACCCTTATCATTTACATAAAAAGTATCTTGTTCGATGTCCTCATCTTTATCCAGGGAATCCGTAGTCATAACCTTAAATAGTAAATTTTCTTTATCTCCAAAAACTAAGCAAGTAGCACCATCATGTATTATAAAATCTCTCTCTACTCTAACAGACTGGAACCACTCCATATTTAAAAGATTATTATCATCTCCAATATTCTCTGCAATATATTTCAACAAAACATTATATTTTTTATATGACTTTTTCAATTGGCTATATTTACTTGCTTGAACTTTATCAAATCTTGGCGGTATACATATTTCCAAAATTTGTTGAATATACTCCAATATTACCCGGTATTTTGCAAACAAATATTCAATAAAGCATCCTAATTCATCAGTTGCCTGATTGTTCATACTCGAAAAATATGTTGGAATATACTCATTTTTTTGATATGCCAAATAAGTTCTGTCAATACTATTCATTATCACAAGTATTTTGGCATAATCCTGCCGTATTGCTTTTAACTTATAATCAATTCTTTTATAATCTTCCTCGGATAAACCTTCAAAATTGGACATTTGAATACGCAATGTACTATTATGAAATGCATATCCTTTTTTCAAAATATCATATGCCTTTTTTATGACATTCATATTATCAGAAACGTGTTCCTTTTCCATATAAACTCCCTTCTTCAGGCAATATTGTCGTGAAAATATTGCTGTCAACTTTTTTCTCGTATAAATGGTATTATTGCTCAATATATCAGCATATCCATTTCCTTTGAGCAGGATCTTCTTTCCGGCAAGCAAACTTTCTATCTGCGCCTCTGTCAGTGCCTCTCCCATGATCCTGTTTACATTCATGCCTCATTTTCCGGTGCAGTAAGCCCCATACTTTCCATTCGCAACATCTTTTCCACAATGCGGGCCTTTTCCCCGTCAGTGATCAGTTTCGGGGACTTTACCATATCGGAAAGGACTATAATGAGCTTCGTTCCGTCCTCTGTCAGTATCATCTGCTTTCTTTCACGTCTTACAAAATCGTCTTTTACCAACTTCTCAAGGATGAAAATTTTAATGGGGTCAGTTTCCACGTTTATACACGCATTCGCGGACGGCGACCGAAAAAGGAACCGTTCTGTATTGGCATCTGTAGTTGGCTACTATATTTGCAAATGGTTAGACAGAAATGACAGACAGCACTAGCCCAAACGGAATAGTCCACCTTAATGGACTTGAGAATCCTGAAGCTGGCACTTCAGGATCCTTTTTCTTTAGGAAAATCGTAATGGGGGGCTGACCCCAATGTGGTCGGGTACCAACCCTTTTACTTAACAATCTGCTCGTACAGTGAGTCTGTGATTTGACGCATTATTTCACTATTAATATCACGCATGTTGGAATAGCGTGAAACATCAATGTTTATTATCTCAGAAGCCTTCAGTGAAGCATTTATCTCGGGACATTCACGTCTAATTTTCTCTAAATAACGCTCGCTCTTAAATGCCACATATTGTTCTTTTTCCATTGCAGAAAGAGGCCAAAAGGCGCATTTATAATTAAACCTGGAACGTAGTTCAGGAGGTAAAAATTCTCCGATTTTTTCTTTAGGCATATTGGAAGTAAAGACAATGATGTATTTATCTAAGTCATACTCACGCCCTAAGGAATCTGTAAATTTGCCTTCTTCAAGTAGCTGCAAGAAGAAGTTATAAACAGGCTTGCTCGCTTTTTCAAATTCATCTATCAGAATTACCTTGCTTCGGCTACGTATGAGCTTGTCCGGCAGTTCGCCTTTATTACTACCTATATACCCTCGTGGACTACCAATCAAACTGTTTAGAGCGTCTTGCGCACTGTAATTTCCAAAGTTGATTTTAATCATCGGTTCATCTGCTCCCAGCTTTTGATGAAGCAATCTTGCAACTTCTGTTTTACCGATACCGGACGCACCACATATCAAAACGGAGAAAATCGGCTGCTGTCCAATGCGATTAAAAAGCCTATACTTTGTTAATTCTTCTCCCAAACGTTTCTTGAAGAGCTCATTGCCAAAAAGGTTATTGTTTAAGTAATCTAAAATATCTTCAAAACCAGGCTGATCAATATCAACAATATTTTGAATGGGATCTTTTTCGATTTCAAGAAAGCTCTCAAGATCAAGGACTTCATCAATTTTGTAATACAGAAGATCTCGAACTTGTTTGCTATATTGACGTTCGATGATAATGTACAGCGCAATAGATTGCTCTTTTTGAATAACATTTAACATGAGTTCCACTGGAGCAATAAGCGCATCTGCACGATCTTCATTGTAAAACAAAGAGGATAAGTCAATAAAGACGGAGCGAGTGCCAGTAGGGAGTTCGAACTTTGATTGATCCTTTGCAAAAAAAGACCAGCTTAATATTTGGCCACCTGCTTCCTCAATTGCTTTAACAACACGCTCTCGGTTCTTTCGATCGTATTCATATATACTTACTCTGTCCATAATATCACCTAAACATTAAGATCTTGAATAATTGCAATAACATCAATGTAATGAACCTTGCCTTGCGTAACAGAAGCGTTCGGAATAGTCTTTTTATCCTCTTCTCGAACACCATCCTCAATATCCGTGCTGTTGTCTTGAATATCGATTGACTGCTCCTGACTCTTTTTGCTGCTATCGTTTAGTGCCATCATTCGGTTGATCTTTCGTTCAACATCACAGCGTTCAAATTCTCCTCGATAAATGCCAAGCACAGTAACTTTACCGACTTCAATATCCGAAATGCTGTATTGGCTTTCCATCTCATTTTCAGCACTCATGGGAATTTTGAGCATCAAATGTTCGTTAGTTTCAAATCTATGTGGCAACTCACCGCAAAGAACATAGGCTGAATCTTTGAACATTACCTCCATAAGAGAAGTAAAGTTCATATTACCAATGCCTTCAACCGGAACTTGACTCACAAAACCACTCATCAATGCTTTAGTAGCCATGACATCATCAGCATTTACAACAGTAAGGTAAACATCTTTGATTTTTACTAAGTTTCCAACCTTGCTATCATCTAAGTGACGCACTTCTTTAGCTTTTTCATAAATAGGCTTAAGAATCGTCGATTTAGAGCTTACTACTTTTACTGTATCTTCTACTCGGTTAGATCTATTATGAGACAGGTCGCCATTTAAATCTACGCTGGGTAAATACTGTCCAATGACAGGGATTTTTGAAGCGGCACCTGTGTTGGCATCTACATCGCCTACTAATGCTAATTCTGTGTTTTTGATGCGCGTGATTTTCTCTACTATTTGATTATCAAACAACATTGAAATTTCAGAGGCTTTCTCGTTGTTGATATAGTAGATATTAAACATATTTTTCAAACGGCTCCCTCCTTTTGACTGTTTACTTGGGGTCTGACCCCGGGTATTCTCTCAGATTTCCTTCCCACTGTACGAGACTCGGGCCGGACCAGGAAAGACCACTGCTTAATTTCTTCTTCGCCCCATTGGACAAGTTATAACTGTACAGACTTTCATCACTGACATAATAGGCTGTTTTACCAGAATAGCAGATCGGGGAATCCTCATTTCTCCAGAAAGCATCCTCATATTTCGTACTGGTACAACCATATGGTTCTGTCTCAAACACATGACTCAGATTTTTCATCTGCGCTGTACTTCTCAAAAAATATTCATGGGACGCTGCTCCAAACCAGTCTGTATTGTGTTCGTAGGGTCAGACCCCGGGGAGTTTACTTCTGCTCCACTGCTTTCAAATACGCCCGCTTCATTCATAGTGATGATACACATCATCATCTGTCGTATAGAAATCACGACCGTCTGTAGTATAGACAACATCACCGTTTTCCAGATAAAAAACATCAGAACCGCGGCCGGTGATACGAACGCTTTTGCCGTCACTGTCACTCAGATATTCCGGCTCCGAGGAAGATGTACTGGAAAGTTCATCGAAGAGTGCACCAAAGCTAAGTGGATCTGTTTCTTTCTCCTCTTCATACGAGGGAATGGGTGTGAGCAAAGCGTCAAAAATCTCCACAATATCTTCGCGCAAAGAACCAGAGTCTTGAGGTTCTTCGAATTTATCAATCCCAAGCCAAAGACGAACTACAATCCAGATCAGGCAAAAAACACCGACACCGATGATAAAAAGTCCACCGCGTGTGCTGAGCATAAAAGCATTGGCTGCGCTGTCGCCGGCGGAACTCGTATTCAGAATCGTAGCAAGCCATTCTGGCTGAAATCCGAAATGAAAATAAGCCACCGTCAGACCGCCCCAGATGAAAAAGAAAAATGGTATGAATATGTACATTATAATCGCCTCCTGTCTCACGTAAGGGGGGCTGACCCCAAAATGTTTAAGAAAATTGTAAGAGGGACTGACCCCGGGTATTTTCTCACTCAAAATATGTCCACTCTGTCATAATATTTAATTTGCTATATTATACCTCTCCCCTGATTTTCTATCAACTGAAAATATGTTTTAATTTGAACTTATTGCTTTTCCAAATTAACTTATTAAAGTTCCTTGTTATTTTTTACTGGCATCACAAGATGCCAGTAATTAAGTTTATAAAATTTTAATAGGGTCAGACCCCAGGGAGTTTAACGAGTACCTGCCATAACCTATCCTCCATAATTGTAGTGAAATAATCTATAGCAATCCAATAAATTATTGCACATAATTACACGAATGAAACCACCCTATGCAGTCCTTTGGACGAATTGTTAAAAAT
>OLGM01001278.1_pt1 | contig 11763 bp, 8 predicted proteins | sample 1606001 | NCBI WGS metagenome assembly OLGM01 (sample SAMN03283294) | human gut metagenome | biome: human-associated habitat; material: feces | host: Homo sapiens | place: Peru | collected 2012
AGGACCCTCATACGCACTCGGCAAGGTGGGCAAGGTGGAGCTGACCAAGGAGTGGGCAGACTATACGCTTGAGCTCGACGGCGGAATCCAGGGCTGCTATGTGGAGCTGGATATGGTTGGTGGCGACAGTAACGCATATTTTGACAATATGACAATCAGCCAGCCTATGAAGGCTGGCGACGAGGCTATGCTTGTCTACGACTTTGTGGAAACAGGCGACGTGTCGAGCCACGACGTCGTGACAGGCGACAAGGTGGCAGGCGACGTGTATTGGTATCAGGTAGCCTCGCTGAAGCGGTTGTCGTCAGGGTCGGAACTCGATGATTCTAACTACAGCGACCTCGTTGAGGTGAAGCAGGAAGGTGCAGTGTGCGCATTGAAGGCCTCTGCGGCGCGCGCTTATGCCACAGCCGACGGCGTGGTGGTTGAAAATCCGGAAGGCGCCGATGTGGCGGTCTACGATGTCGGCGGAAGAGAGGTTTATGCAAGCCGCGACGGAGCGGAGAAGCAGATGGTTGTCCTGCCTTCGGGGGTCTACGTAGTGAAGGTGGGCTATAAGGTGATGAAAGTGATGAAATAACTTAATAAAAAAAGAACTATGAAGAAAATTCTAATGAGTGCTGCCGCTTTGTTGTTGTCGGCAGTTGGAGCGTATGCCGCTCAACAAAAGTATTATTTCCTTTATGAGGAGGGACATGAGGATCAGCCTGAAACCAGTTGGTTTATCCTTGACCGTGAGGCTAAAAAATACATTCCTGACTCTTGTGGAGATGATGAGCTGACAGTGAAAAACTATAAGAAGTCGGGAAATACGGAAACGTTTGACTGCTATGATAATTCGTCTTTTACTCACAGTGTGATAATGAAGAAGAACGACAAGGGACAGACTGTGGTGCAGATTTCTTACGAGAAAGGTAAAGCAAACGGACGGAAAATCGTTTGTGGAACCGAGGCTGAACAGAGTAAATACTGGGAAGAGTATGAAGCCAAAAACGGAGGCGGCAGTTCGTCGTCGACATCGAGCAACCCTGTGGACAAAGCCACAAAAAAGGTTAAGTCAGGATTAAAAAGCGGCTTGAACAAGCTTAAAAAGAAAAAATAAGACAAAAAAAATAGTGGCGGGAGGCGGTATGCCTCCCGTTTTTTTGTGCCACGCCGGTGGTAGTGGCGTACCTTCGGCATCGCTCCGCTGCGAGGAAAATGCGTTGGTGTGGGTTAATAGCGCATCTCCGAAGCGCGTGGGCTGCGTGGTGCGTCTGTCCCCCATGCGCCCTCCGCTGACGCGTCGTGCGGATGGGGTTATGATGGAGTAATGCGCCGCTGGCGCAAATTTGTTGGCGTTGTTGTGTGTTGAAAATAAGGCAGTTGGGAATTTTATTGGCAAAAAGCCAATAAAATATTTGCAAATCGCCATTTGATTTATTATCTTCGCATCATATTTCCAAGAAAAACACACAAATCAAAACCGAGAATTATGTTTGAGCACAAAATCATGAGAAACCAAGAACTGATGGCAAACTGGCAACGCAGCCTGAAGAAAGCCATCGAAACCAACCGCTACGACAGCCGTTACAACGTGATAGACCGTGCGCTCCGCGGCGGCACACCACGCTACGACGTGAGTTACGACTACGCGTTGCGAATGATGTATCAGATGGTGCGCGACGGCAAGCCATGCTCCCGCCGGAGTAAACTGAAGCGTCAGATGTGGGAGGAGATAAGCCTCCACGTCAGGCGCGTCATGCACAGGCGCAAATGCACGATTGCCGAAGCCGTGGCGACAGTGCTTGCCGAGCAAAAAGCGTCACGCTACTTCCTGTCGAAAAAACAAGCTTCAAAAATCATCTACCATGAAACACACAACCGCAGCAATCATCGTAGCCTCACTGTTTAGCCTATCCTCGTGCCACAGCCATAGGGCAGTGGAGAGCACTGCGGGATTGCATACACACACGGAAACGGCCGACAGCGTCGCCGCCACACGCCGCACCACGGCATCGGCGAAAGAGGCATCGGAAACCGTTGAGATAAACTTCTTTGCCCCCGACTCGACAGGCCGTCAAGCCGTGAGAAGCATAAGCAGAAAACGCCGGTTTGCAGCCGAGAAGCGCACCGACACAGTGGCGGTGGCAGCCACAGGCGTGAGCATCGGGACGACAGAGCAGACCACATCGACGCGCCGGCTGCCTACGCGCTACCGACTTTTGCTTGCCGCATTGCTTGCGGCTGCAACAACACTAATCTTGATAACCTTTACAATTAAAAAAAGACAATGAACAACACACGAAAAATCACAATTTCAATCGACATTGAGCAAGTCCTTAAAACAGTTTATGCCGAGAGTGCGTGCCTCGCCTTGATGAGCGGCCGCGACAGCCGTCCGGCAGTAATCTCGTCCGACAACCGCCGATTGCTCGGCGTTTATTGCCTCAACGCCTGGCTATGTCTTGCCGGCGAACTCGCGAGCATCGTAGACAGCCAATCGTTTTCGATTCCCTCCGACAGCGACACCACCTACACGCTGTCGCTGACCGTTGACGGCGTCGGCACCGCCCAGAGCCTGCGCCGCTATGCAGAGCGCTACGTCGCACAGTCGGTGCTTGCCAGCTGCTATGCCGCCCGCGAGAGTCTTGCCATGCAATTCCGCGACAACGCCGCCCGGACGCTATCCGGTCTGCGCCTTGCCGCCACGCTCTCCGACAGGGTCGATTGTTGGCTGTAAAGCGTTGACAGACTGCCTTGTTATCAAATTTTCACAAAATGATAGGTATGCCGCAGCGGTCAAATTACGCTGATTTAGGTATTGCGGAAGGCAATGCGCCGACGTAATTTTACGACCAGAAAAACAACAATGAACAATTAAACTACACGAAGATGAAAATTGGTATTTTTTATGGCTCAACAACAGGCGTTACCGAGGCTGTTGCAGAGCGAATAGCGAAGAAACTCGGCGTAGCTTCCGCCGACGTGCACAATGTAGGGTCGGCCACAGCTGCCGATGCCGTGGGCTACGACGCGTTGCTGCTCGGCACCTCCACATGGGGCGCCGGCGAGCTACAAGACGACTGGTACGACTTTCTCGACCAGCTGAAGTGTCAGGACTTGACAGGCAAGAAAGTAGCATTGTTCGGCTGCGGCGACTCCTCGTCGTTCAGCGACACGTTTTGCAGCGCCATGGGCGAAATCCACGACGGTCTGGCAGCCACCGGCTGCACGTTTGTCGGTCAGGTCGATGCCTCCGGCTATACCTACGATGATTCGGCGGCAGAGAGCGGCGGCAAGTTTGTCGGTCTGGCACTCGACGAAGTCAACGAAGACGACAAGACCGACGGACGCATCGACGCCTGGGCCGCACAGCTGAAGAACGAGGGCGTGGAATAACCGAGAGACAGAAACAAACGTCAATGACAAAATAAAAAACGACCAACGACAATGATGGAAATAGCCAACACGATGCTGTCGAGCGAGCTTCAGGTGTTTCTCAACTATGTGTACGAATATAAGAAAGGCGTGCGCAACATGGTGCTATGCACGCTGAACCGTCGCTATCTGGCGGCAGCCGTGGCGCGACTCGACGATCAAGGCATCTGCCACTTCGAGCAGTCGGCCAACGAGAACAACGTCAATCTGTATTTCGGCAAGCCGGAATGCATTGCGGCGGTAAGGCAGTTTATCGTGCGCCCGCTCCATCAGCTGTCGCCCGAGGAGGATTTCATCCTCGGAGCACTGCTTGGCTACGACATCTGCCTGCAGTGCGAGCGGTTTTGCACGCGCAAGAAGCGAGCCGACGCTATGGCGCAGTGCGCCGGATGAAAGAATTAACGAAGTGTCTTTTCAAGCCGTCCCGGCGAGGACGGCGAAAAAGAAAGGCGAGTCCCGAAAGAGACTCGCCTTTTTAGATTTATTGAGGTGAAATGTTATTTCACGAGAACCTTAGTAGCCTTGCCATCGACAACAACTACGTAGATGCCGCTTGCAACGAAGAACTGAGCGTCCTTGCTGTTTACAGCGACAGCCTGTCCGGCAGCGTTGAAGATAGAAACAGCGTTAGCCTCACCGATGATGCGGATTTCGCCGATACCAGCAACAACCTTAGCCGCTTCAACGGCAGCGTCGTTAACGTTGTCGCCCAGACGGACAGCATAGATAGTGTTGAGACCGAGGTCGACAGTGATGCTGTATGCACCGCTCTTGATCTTGTAAGAAGTGTCGCCGTTCAAGCCGATAGCAGACATAGTCTTGTCGGCAAGCTCAGTATCCTTTACAGCCGGACCGTAGCGATGAGCGTTGACATCGGCCCAAGTGCCAGGAGTTGAAGTGAATGCGAAGTAGCCATAGTCGTTTTCATCGGCAGCGAGAATCGAGACGTTATCAATCTGATAGATGCCCTCAGATATCGGGTTGGCAACGTGAGTCTCGTCGGCAGGATCCCAAGCGTTAGGCTCAACAGTGCCAAGGAGGTAAAGCTTCTCAGGATAAACCACCGGAGCTTCGCCAGCAACGAGGACAGTCATGTTCTTGAGGTCGACAGTGAGTTCGAATTCGCCTTCCTCAGCCACGCGGATAGCGCCGACAGCCTTCACGATAGGCATAGCTTGGTTGAGAGTAACGGCAGCGTTGTCGGTCACAAAACCGTAGCGGTTTGCATTGACAACATCCCAGTCAGCGTTAAGCACTGTAGTGATACCGAAGTTGCAAGGACCTGTTAAAGTGCCAGTGTAGACACCGTTTTCCCCCTTGGTCAATTTCACGCCGTCTTCAGGGTTCCATACATTATTAGAACCGATGATGTAAACAGAAGCAGGATACTCGTCGCTTGAGATGTTGATGTCGTATTTGCTTGGAGCGGCAACGACAACTTCACCGTTTTCGCGAGGAAGAGCGACAGTTTTCAACAACTCACCGCTGTTGCTGACAATGTAGAGGTTGTTTGCGCAGTCCCAAGCGATGTCGTTGAGGTTGCGGCCGATAGTAGTGGTGAATTTGTATTTCTCAGTCAAAACAGGAGCGCCATTGTCGTCCTTAGAAACCTCGAATACTGTGAGAGTCTTGTCAGAAGTACCGATGGCGAGGAGAGAGAAGTCGGCGTTGAAGCGGATGCCGCCACCGCCGTAGAAACCGCCCTTGTCGTTAGAGTCAACCTTGTAGTCCTCTACGCCCTCAGCGTTGATGTGGACCAAAGTAGGTTCCGCTTCCGTAGCTTTAGAGCGAGAGTTGGCATACCATATACCGCCCTCGTTGTCGTAGATAGCAGTAGAGTTGGTGTGAGTGGTGGTGTATTTACCAGTCAAAGCGTCGATAGCCTGTGTCGGAGCGGCGTCCCAAGTAGTGGCTTTGCCGATGTAGTACTCGTCGGTGCGGTAGCCAGAGTAAGAGAAGCTGGTGCCGCTTGCGTTTGTAGAAAGCATCAACAGCTTGAGACCATAGCCAGAGCCTTGGAGGTCCATACTTACGTTAGGCGCAGCGATAAATTCGCCAGCCTCGTTAGTGATTTCGTAAGTGTCAGGGTTTGCAGTGCCCTTGATTACCGGCTTGAACGCAGCGTTGAGGTCGGTTGGGTCAACCTGCCAGAGTGCGATGCCGTTAGAGTTCTGACCGCTCAGGAAGATACGGCCGTCGGCAGCTATGCGCACTTTTCGAGGGTCGTAAGAAGTTTTTCCATTAGGGAATGTAGTCTGGAAAGTCTGACCGCCCTTGAACGCATATTTGCCTTCAGCGTTTTTGATAGGGTTCATAGTCGGGTCGAAAGCATACAGACCATTGTTTTCGCCAGAAGAGTGGTAGCCGGTAGGTTTCGCAGCCATAGCCTCGGCAACAAGGATTCGTCCGAAGTTAGGGCTGTCGGTGTTGTTGTCTACGTCCACGCTTGACGGGTGGTAGAAGCTGTATTTCTTAGTGTTTACAGTAGGCTCGGCAACAGTGGCGCTTGTAACGGCAACTTTGAATTGCACCAACGCGTCTTTAGGAACGTCGGCACCCGGAACTTCAACAGAGTTGAGGTTTTTGAGGGTTGTCATTTCGTAGTCACCGTAAGTAGCTACAGTAGTACCTTCGTATTCCTTTGTCATTTCGCCGTCGACAAACATCTGAACCTTTACAGATTCAGCAGGAGCGTTCAAGCGATAAGAAACAGTGTAGTTTTCAGCAGCAGGTTCCACCTTGATGTCGTAAGCGTAAGCGTTGCGGGCCTCAAGAGCAGGAAGCGGCTTAGGAATAGAGAATGTGTACTTTGCAGCTATCTGACCAGGAACGTATTGGTAGATTGCAGCAGTGTATTCGTCTACCTTCTCTACAGAAATCGCGTTCTGGTTAGGAGCGGCGGCAGATTTCGAGAATTCGTTTTCGTGAGTTGCAACCACCTCGTTTGTTGTGCGGTTCACAACCTGGAAGCCGTCAACGTAGTTTGTTCCGCAAGGCTCGAATGTGAACAAAGTTCCGTCGAGAGTGACAGCGTCGCCACCAGCGGTAAGGTTTGCCGTTCCGACCTTTGTCAAGCCGTCAAAGAAAGCTTGCGCGCGTGCCGGACGCACAAAAATGTTGTCGGTTTCAGGATTGTTGTCGGCAGGTTGAACATGTCCGTCGGAAGCGCATGCGATGCCAGCAGCGATAGCTTTTGACTTTTCAGCGACCTGAACACCCTTTGCAACAAAGATTTTTGCAATTTTTCCTGAGCTGGCAGGAGTGATGTAGAAAGCACCGCCTGTTTCCGACATAACATTGCCGACAGCGCGACCCAAGAAGTCCATACGACCGGCTGTCACGCCTTCAGGAAGAGTGACTGTCAAATCAATCATCTCCGTTGTTCCAGCAGGGAGAATCTTGAACGTTGTTGAAGAAGCGGCGTTAGGAAAACCATCGTTTACGATGAAGTTTCCAGCTCCATCGACAGTGATTGCTGTACCTGCAGCACTCGTTGCTACAGTGGTTTGCCCCTCGGCATTAATAGCGATGATTTGAGGCACGCTTTTGTCGTTGGTGTAGACTTTTCCGTCGAACCCAATGCCCCAACGGGCATTGCCGGCTTTAGGCAGACCCTCGGTCACCTTCCAGTCCTGCGTCAAAGTCTGTGCATTCATAGCCATGGCTGTCGATGCAATGGTCAAACCAGCCAACAGAATGTGTTTAAAAGACTTTCTCATAAAAAAGATTTTAAGTTAATAAATGATGTGTATTCTGTATTTTTCTTTGTCCTTTTTCGGTTAGGTTATTACTAAACTGCGTAAAGATATGAAATTTCTTTGAGAAACAAGCATCGGGAACAAGTTTTTAACTTATTTAACCCACAGAATGAGCGGCAACTGCCGCGGTAACGGAACAGGCATCCCAGGCGAACGTCAAAAAAAGCGCGTTGAGGATGCTAAAAAAACGTATAATTTGCTTGGCAGTGTTAAATATCGCTAATTATAAGACAGTTTTTGAGCCGTTGAAACCAAATGTTTGTGCATTTGTCTATTAATAAGTATATTTGCAGACGGAAATGGAGGGGGCGGAAGTCTTCTCCATTGTTTTATTAATACATCAACAATTGAAGAATGATTGACAAAAGCGCGCTGACAGCAGTCTTGGAGCGAGGAATGGAAGGCACCGACCTTTTTCTCGTCGACGTCAGAATCAGCAAGGACAACAACATCGTGGTGGAAATCGACAGCGACACAAGTGTGGACATAGATGAGTGTATCCGCCTTAACCGACTTGTTGAGAGCGAGTTTGACCGCGACGAGGAAGATTATGAACTTGAAATCGGCTCAGCCGGACTGACATCGCCACTGCGCGTAGAGCGCCAGTATCACAAGAACGAAGGCAACGAGGTTGAAGTGCTTACCGCCGACGGTCGCAAGCTCAAAGGCATCCTCAAGAGTGCCGACGCCGACGGCTTCGTGCTTACGGTGGTCAAGAAAGTGAAACCCGAAGGCGCCAAGCGTCCGGTGGAGCAGGAGGAAGACCTCCGCTTCGGTTATAACGAAATAAAATATACAAAATACGTAATCCAGTTTTAAGACATTATGGCAAAGAAAGAGGAAACCATAAGCATGGTAGACAGCTTTTCGGAGTTTAAAGAGCTGAAGAATATCGACAAGACCACAATGATCAGCGTGTTGGAGGAATCGTTCCGCAATGTGCTGGCAAAGATGTTTGGATCGGACGAGAATTTCGTCGTAATCATGAACCCAGACAAGGGCGACTGCGAGATTTATCAAAACCTCACAGTAGTGGCCGACGGCGCTGTAGAGAATCCGAGCATGCAGATCGGTCTTACCGACGCCCGCGAGATTGACCCGGAATGCGAGATCGGCGAGGACGTTACGAAAGAAATCGTTTTTGAGAAATTCGGCCGCCGCGCCATCCTGACACTCCGTCAGACGCTCGCATCCAAGATACTCGATCTTCAGAAAGACGCCATCTATACCAAGTTCAAGGCAATGGAAGGCGAGATTGTAGTAGGCGAGGTCTACCAAATCTGGAAACGCGAAGTGCTTGTTCTTGACGAGGAGCACAACGAGCTCATCCTCCCGAAGGAAGAGCAGATTCCGAGCGACCGTTACCGCAAGGGCGAAACTATCCGCGCCGTCATCAAGGAAGTGCAGAACGCCAACAACAACCCGAAGGTGATAATTTCGCGCACAAGCCCTGAATTCCTCCGCCGTCTGTTTGAAATTGAGGTGCCGGAGATTCACGACGGACTCATCCTGCTTAAAGGCATCGCCCGCATCCCTGGTGAGCGCGCCAAGATAGCCGTAGAGTCGTATGACGACCGCATCGACCCGGTCGGCGCATGCGTCGGTGTGAAAGGCTCTCGTATCCACGGCATTGTGCGCGAGTTGCGCAACGAGAACATCGACGTGATCAACTACACAACGAATCCCGAACTCTACATCCGCCGCGCCCTCAGCCCCGCCAAGGTGTCGTCAATCCGCATCAACGAGGAAGAGAAGTGCGCCGAGGTGATGCTGCTTCCGGAAGAGGTGTCGCTTGCCATCGGAAAAGGCGGTTTGAACATCAAGCTTGCCACAATGCTGACCGGCTACCAGATCGACGTTTACCGCTTCACAGAGGACAGCGACGACATTTATCTTGATGAATTCAGCGACGAAATCGACAGCTGGGTTATCGAAGCCCTCAAAGGCATCGGCTGCACCACGGCAAAAGCCGTCCTCAACATGCCACGCGAGCAGATAATCGACAAAGCTGACCTTGAGGAAAGCACCGTCGACCAAGTGCTCGATATATTGAAAGCAGAATTTGAGGATTAACAACAGGAAACTTAACAAGCAATATGCCAATAAAGATAAGCAAAGTAGCAAACGATTTGAATGTGGGGATTCCTACGCTGGTGGAATTTCTGCAGAAACACAATCAGGAGGTCGGCGATCCCGGCAACCTGAACCTTCGCATCTCCGACGAGCAGCACGAAATGCTGGTGCGCGCGTTTAAAAACGACAAAGACTTGAAGTCGAAGTCGGAGCGCTATGCCTCGGAGCGTCAGAAGGACAAAGTGAAAAACAAGACATCGCAAGAGCCTAAAAAGCCGGAGCAGATAAAGACTGTTGTGGAAACCGTGCAGAAGCCGAAGATTCTCGGCAAAATCGAACTCGACAAGCACAACAACCCTGTCGTTGAAGAGAAGAAGCCAGAGCCCAAGCCAGCACCTGCGCCCGCACCCGCACCGAAGCCTGCGCCGAAGCCGGAACCTAAACCAGAGGTAAAGAAAGAGGTAAAGGAAGAGGTTAAGAAGGCGGAGGTGAAAGAGGAGGCAAAGCCAGCTCCGCAGCCTGCGCCACAGCCACAGAGCGCGCCGAAAGCCGCAGCGCCTGAGGTTTCGGAATCCAACGAAATCAAGACTGTCGTGGCAACAATCGCCGCTCCTAAGATTCTCGGCAAAATCGACCTTGACGCCATCAACCAGTCGACCCGTCCGAAGAAGAAGTCGAAGGAGGAAAAGCGTAAAGAGCGCATCGCCAAGGAAAAACAAGCCAACGGAGGCGCAAACGCCGACAGCGAGAAGCGCAAGCGCAAACGCATCGGCAAGGAGAAAGTCGATATTGAGCATCCGGGCGGACAGCAAGCCGGCGGACAGAAGCAAGGTGGAGGCAACAACGACAGCCGCCGCAACAAGAACAAGAACGCCGACCGTCCGAACAACAAGGCCAAGCGCCACATAAAGGCAGAGGTCAGCGAAGAAGACGTGCAGAAGCAGGTTAAGGAAACACTTGCGCGCCTCACCAACAAGCCTCAGAAGAAGAGTGCTAAATGGAGAAAAGAGAAGCGCGAGGCTTTTGAAGAGCGCGAGCGCGAGGAAGCCGCATTGGAGGCAAAGGAAAGCAAGACGCTGCGCATCACAGAATTTGTGACAGCCAACGACTTGGCACTGATGATGGATGTGCCGGTCAACAAGGTTATCGCCACATGTATGAATATCGGCGTGATGGTTTCCATCAACCAGCGACTCGATGCTGAGACCATCAACCTTGTAGCAGAAGAATTCGGTTTCAAGACAGAATACATCAGTGCGGAAGTATCGGAGGCAATCAACGAGGAGGCCGACTCCGAGGAAGATTTGCTGCCGCGTCCGCCGATTGTGACCGTGATGGGACACGTAGACCACGGTAAGACATCGCTGCTCGACTACATCCGCAACGCCAACGTTATTGCCGGCGAGGCTGGTGGCATCACGCAGCATATCGGAGCCTACAACGTGAAGCTTGAGGACGGCCGCCGCATCACGTTCCTCGACACCCCGGGCCACGAGGCATTTACGGCAATGCGTGCCCGCGGAGCCAAGGTGACGGATATCGCCATCATCATCGTTGCCGCCGACGACAACGTGATGCCGCAGACCATCGAGGCAATCAACCACGCCTCGGCAGCCGGTGTGCCAATCGTGTTTGCAATCAACAAGATAGACAAGCCTGCCGCCAACCCAGACAAAATCAAGGAGGAGCTCGCCAATATGAACTACCTCGTGGAAGACTGGGGTGGAAAATATCAGTCGCAGGAAATCTCAGCCAAGAAGGGTATCGGCGTTAAAGAACTGCTCGACAAGGTGCTTCTCGAGGCAGAGATGCTCGACCTTAAAGCCAACCCCAACCGCAAGGCAACAGGCTCGATTATCGAGTCGTCGCTCGACAAGGGTCGCGGCTATGTGGCAACCGTGCTTGTGAGCAACGGAACGCTGCGTGTGGGCGACATCATGGTGGCAGGAACAAGCTATGGCAAGATCCGCGCCATGTTCAACGAGCGCAACCAGCGCATCACGGAGGCAGGCCCTGCGGCACCGGCATTGGTGCTCGGTCTGAACGGTGCGCCGACCGCCGGCGACACTTTCAACATACTTGACACCGACCGTGAGGCACGCGAGATAGCCACGCGCCGCGAGCAGTTGCAGCGCGAGGTCAAGGAGCGCACCCGCCGTATGCCGGGTCTCGACGACATTGCCCGCCGCCGCGCGTTGGGCGAGTTCCACGAGTTGAACCTTATCGTCAAAGGTGACGTTGACGGCTCAATCGAGGCGTTGAGCGACTCGCTTATCAAGCTGTCGACGCCAGAGGTTCAGGTCAACGTAATCCACAAGGCCGTGGGTGCGATTTCGGAGAGCGACGTTACGCTTGCCGCCGCATCCGACGCCGTTATTATCGGCTTCCAGGTGCGTCCGTCGGTAGCCGCCCGCCGTCTGGCAGAGAACGATGGCGTCGACATCCGTCTCTACTCAATCATCTACGATGCAATCGAGGAGGTTAAAGACGCAATGGCAGGAATGCTCTCGCC
>OLGM01001280.1_pt1 | contig 11714 bp, 9 predicted proteins | sample 1606001 | NCBI WGS metagenome assembly OLGM01 (sample SAMN03283294) | human gut metagenome | biome: human-associated habitat; material: feces | host: Homo sapiens | place: Peru | collected 2012
CTGCTGAGCAATTTCGTACATTCTCAGCGGAGAATGCAACACCAGTTCGCGAGCACGCTCCATACGTATACGAATCAACGCGTCTCGAAAACGTTCACCAGTTTGCTGATAAAAAAGTATGCCAAGATAGTTAGTGGACATGCCAACCTGTTGTGCAATACTCTCCAGCGTGATGTCTTGTTTGAGATTTTCATGAATTAAGCGGAGCGCTTCATTTATTTCAAAACGGTAAAGAGGATATTCTTGACTCGATTCTTCATGGGAAATAGCACTGAGCATTATGCCAAGTTCTCTTTCTGTATATTCACCTTTCGTCAGGTAATCTTTTACGCCATAACGCATAGCACGGCGAGAATACTCAAAATCACAGTGTGCAGACAAAATGATAAATACAGCATGCGGCAGGCGCTCCCTTGCTTGATGAATAAAGTCCAAGCCATCTATACGCGGCATAACAATATCGACCAGAAGAATGTCCGGCTGTACTTTGTTTAGCAATTTCAAGCCTTCTTGTCCATCCGAAGCAACTGCTACCAGTTCACAGCCATATTGTTCCCACGGGAAAGTGCGGTATCCGTCTAAAATGGGTTGGTCATCATCCAGACACATCACCTTGGATTTCACACTTGTGTACCTTCTTTCTGTAATAGAATGAGATATTGTGATTTAATTATGGCACAAAAAGTCAGAAAGGAAAAGAGCTTTTCCGTTATTCGTTGATTATCTGAAGTTTTCGTTGATTTGTCTTCTTGATTATATGGCATATGTTTTGCCATAATAGACATGCAAGGAGGAAAATAGAATGCAGCGTACATCTACTCTATCAGTCCCCACCCATAAGCATAAACTACGCAGCTATCAGAAATCGCTTCTTTTGATGATGATACCTGGACTTCTGTTCTTTATTATTTATAAGTACTATCCCATGTATGGCATACTCATCGCGTTTAAGAGTTTTCGCATCAAGAAGGGAATTTGGGGATCGCCGTGGGCTAATCCGATCATGAAGAATTTCAACACCTTCTTTAAATCCCCTTATTGTGTTCAAGTACTTACCAACACCATTAGCATTAGTATTGCCAAGCTGGTGTTTTCAATGATGGCATGTGTTGTTCTGGCTGTTCTTCTTAGTGAGGTCCGTAGCCAAAAGTTCAAACGTTTTGTTCAGACGGTTACTTATCTACCCCATTTTCTCAGTTGGGTCATTATCTATGGCATTTTATATGCTATTGTTTCAGAATCTTCCGGCTTAATCAATGTCATGCTGCGCGCTGCTGGCAAACATACCATTCCAATACTCACCAATCCCAAACTTTTTCAACCGTTGCTGGTGATTACAGATATATGGAAAAACACAGGCTGGGGTGCCATCGTTTTTTTGGCGGCCATCGCCGGCATTGATCCAGGATTATATGAAGCTGCCGAAATTGACGGCGCGACCCGCATGCAGCGCATGTGGCATATAACGTTGGCTTGCATCCGTCCTACTATCGTAATGCTGCTTATTCTGAAATTGGGCAGTGTGCTAGACGCAGGGTTTGATCAGATCTACACTCTATATAATACGCAAGTGTACGAAGTAGCAGATATCATTGATACATGGGTATACCGCATCGGTCTAGAACAGCTCAATTATTCCACAGCCACGGCAGTAGGGCTGTTCAAATCTATCATCGGAACCATTCTAGTCATTACGGTCAACAGCATCGCAAGAAGGTGGGATGAAGCGCTATGGTAAAAGCAAAAGAAAATGCCCTGAAAAAGATAGAAACCTTTGATGTTTTTACTTGGTTTCTGCTTGCATTAGCAACGATGATGATCATCATCCCGTTGTACTATGTTGTGGTACTATCATTTACCAGCTATCATCAATATATCAACAGTGCAGGCTTTATACTTATTCCTCATCCTATCAGCTTGGATGGATATAATCAATTTCTTTCAAATCCTGCAGTGCCCAAGGCATTTGGGGTCACATTATACCTAACCATTCCTGGAACAGTGTATAACTTGATTGCAACTGCACTCCTGGCATATCCACTTAGCAGAAGAGAGTTGCCCTATCGCAAATTCTTTGTTTTGTTTACATTTTTTCCCATGCTGTTTAACGGCGGTTTGATACCAACATTCTACACTGTACGTCAAACAGGTATCATAAACACCACATGGGCAATGATTCTGCCTTATCTCATTTCCGTGTATGATATGATGATCGTTCGATCGTTCTTCCAGTCACTGGATGATGCATTCATTGAAGCAGCACGTATCGACGGTGCAGGCGAATTGAGCATCCTATGCAGAGTCGTTCTTCCTCTGTCCATGCCGGTGTTGGCAACCATTACGCTTATGTATGGCGTTGGCCATTGGAACTGCTTTTTCCCAGCGTTGTACTATGTGCGCGATAAAAATTTGCAGCCACTGCAAGTTGTTCTACGCGGTATTCTGAACGAAGCCCAATCCACGCTGGAAGATGTAGATCCCAGCTTAACAGCCGCTGGCCAAGCAATGAAGCAGGCAGCTGTTGTGCTTACGGCATTACCGATCATTATTGCATATCCATTTCTACAGAAATACTTCACGCAAGGCATGATGCTGGGCGGTGTGAAAGGCTGACATTCCATTTGGACGCAAGGAACTGCATGTTCCTATGCTGATAAATACCTCAACTCAAATCAAAGGAGGAACTCCCATGAAGAAAAACCTGTCCATCTTGCTGACTCTTGTAATGGTGCTAACAATGATGCTGCCCATCCTGGCTGTTGCCGAAAGATACACCATTGTATCCTACCAGAGTTCTTCCCAGGGTCGTCAGCCTGATGAAAGCGATCCCATTCTTAAAGTGTTAGAAGAAAAATTCAATGCTGACATACAAATCAATGTTATTACTAGTGAATACCAGAGCAAGCTGAATCTAGAAGTAGCCAGCGGCAATACTCCTGATATCATGAAAGTTTCTGCCGCACAGTTCAAGTCTTTTCTGGAACAGGATCTTCTCCTTCCAATTGAGGATTACGTCCAGAAAATGCCCAACTTTATGGCACTGTATCCAGATGTACTTGAAGATCCCACTCTCCGTATAAACAATCACCTTTATTTTCTCAATGGCAACAAGTCTGCGGAAAAAATCATTAAGAGCTATTGGAGCTTGTGGATTCGTAAGGACTGGTTGGACAAACTGAATTTGAAGATTCCCACTACACTGGAAGAATTCAAGCAAGTTGCCATTGCCTTTGCTACGCAGGATCCTGATGGGAACGGCATCAACGATACATTCGGCTATACCGGTCTAAATGGAACCGGTAACGGCTTTTTGTCTCCTATCTTGGGTGCCTTTGGGGTTGGGTATGATGACTTTGTCCTGGATGCTGAGGGCAATTTGGTCTATTCCGCTGCTACCGATGCTTACTGTAATGCATTGGCTTGGATTAAGGATTTTATTGCTACTGGCGCTGTTGACCCTGATGCGAGTTTGATGACTACTTTTGATGCTGTGCGTGAAAAAGTATACCGCAATCAAGTCGGCATGATTTATTTCTCCTGGGCTGAGTTTATAAAGCCCCCGTATGATCAAACCCTGGCTGAGATGACACCTGATGCTGAATGGATCCAGATTGACTCGCCTATTGGACCGGCTGGAAACAACAGTTCCTGCTACGATATTCCCGGCTATGCTACCAGCGGCTGGGTACTCAGTGCCGATCTATCTGACAATCCAGAAAAACTAGATCTAGTTCTGAAATATTTAGACTATATTACTTCTGGCGAGGGTTCTGACCTTGTTTGCTATGGGATAGAAGGTGTTCACTTCAACTATGTCGATGGCAAAGTCGTTCCAACTGATCGAATCAGCGAAGTTAGCTTTGCCTGGCAACATCAGTTGATGGGCCGTGACGAAATTAACTATCTGGCCACTAAGTTTCCGAGCTGTTCCGAAGCGATTACCATAGCTGCCGGCTATAACCGCATCAATTCTTATGATAACTATGTCACCATTCCCGACGGCTTAAACAAGGCTGATCTGACACGCTATGTGACAGAAGAGACAACCCGTTTTATCTATGGCACTCGTGAGCTGACCACTTGGGAAAGTTACAAGAGCAGTCTATATGAAATCTATGGCCTGCAGGATTATATTGATATCGGTGTTAAAAACCTTAAGGAAGCCGGAATTATCTGACCAGTTCATTCTATCAAAACAGGAGAAGGACAGCAAATGCCCCCTCTCCTGTTTAATCTTAAAGGAGAAGCATATGCAGTTTATTCGTACAGTCAAGGATGGCGGTCACTATGATCTTATTGTATGCGGCGCAGGTCCTGGCGGCACAGCTGCAGCCATCAGTGCAGCGCGAGAAGGGAAACACGTTTTGCTTATGGATGCAGCTGGTTGTCTGGGCGGTTATTGGACCAGTGGACTGATGGGCATAGCACTGGATATGCCAGGCAAAGGCGGTATTCCACTGGAAATCGTCCAAAAGCTGCTTGTAAAGAAACGAGCCGAATGGGTGAATCATGCCAGCTATGCTTATGATATTGAAAGTATGAAACTTGTGTTAGAAACCATGGTGCAGGAAGCAGGTGTAGACGTGCTACTGTATTCACGTGTGACGGATGTGATACTGAAAGAGCGGCGCATCAGTTCAATTTTGGCTGACGGCATGACTTCCATGGGCTTTTCAGCAGATTTCTTCGTAGACGGCACAGGCCATGGAAAGCTTGGCGAATTAGCAGGATGTAACTATAGTATCGGCTTTAACGGTCACCAGCAGCCGGCCAGTTTGGAAGCAGTGGTGGCGGGCGTGCCCATAGAGTTATGGCAAAGTGACATTCACAACCCAACTGTCAAACAAAGATTTAAGAAAATGCTAATGGATTTAGGAGTAAATTGTACCTACCCTCAGCCACTCCTGTTTCGCCTCACGCCAAACGCTGTACTGCACAAAATGGCTATTAATCACCAGTATGATGTAAGTGCAAATGATGACTTTGGCATGTCTCATGCAACCCTTGAGGCCAGGCAGGAGATTGGCCGTGCTGCGGATGCATTGGCATCACAACCTGGTTGGGATAACTTCACCCTTGCACAGACGGCAGAACAACTGGGGTTACGTGATAGCAGACGTATCGAGGGATTGTACACCGTAACCGTAAAAGATGCGTTGCACGGCCAGCGGTTTGATGATGCGGTATCACCCGTTCATTTCTGTCTGGATGTACATGATTTATCGCCTGATTACAAACTGCCACCAGAAGTAAAAGGGTATCATTTTAAACCCTTTGATATTCCAATGCGCAGTCTCATTTCCAGTCAGGTGGATAATCTGCTTATGGTTGGCCGTTGCATTAGCGGTGACTTCCTTGCACACTCAGCTTATCGCACCACCTGCACTGCCTGTGCTTTGGGTGAAGCGGCTGGTTTGGCAGTTTCAAAACTTCGAGTTGGCCAATGTGCAAAAGAAACGGACGGGAAAGCAATTCACAACGAAATGAATCAGCGAGGGTATCATTTTAAGGAGTAAAGAAGCTCTAGGAAGGCATTGCGCCGCTGCCTTCTTCAATTCTGCTCTTTTTTCCATATGTAGGAACCTATACTCACAAAAAAGCAAAAATGATTTTGCCCTGACCCACCACAAATCTATACAAGCTACTTTTTTGCCTATCTTCTTCTACATGCACATATCCTCCACTACTTCTCCATGGATTTCAAGGATGCTGTTTATGCCTATCTCTTTGCCGCCAGAGCGCTCATTTGCCGCGAGAAAAACAAGCTTTCGCTCAACGGGATCAACCTGCCGCACCTTTCCTATGAACTCTCGGTACGATCCGCCCGCTTTCAGCGCATCCGGCACGAAGTATACTACCGTCACCAGCGGATGGTATCCGTCCTGGATCACATCGTCAATCAGCGTCAGCTTCTGATCCAGCAGAAGCTTCTGACTTTCGGATAATTCGATTTTTCGATCTGTTATCCTGCCAGTTTCCGCAATCACGCCATCGAAGCCGGTGAGGGCCGCAAAGGGAGAAAACTGCGCCGCGCGGTCATGCATGCTCATGTGCGGGCGGTTTTCCGCCTGATGATGCGGAAGCGCCAGGATGTCAGCGTAGGGATTCTTTCGTTCTGCCATCATTCGTCACCTGCCTTATGGCCGCCGATCTGGCCGTTTCGCTCGATGGTGGTGCCGCCTTCCAGCAGGTTCATGCCTTTGAGCATGGCGTTTTTTCCAAATTTATCCTGAATGGCGAGGGTGACACGCTGCAGCCTGCGCTCCTTTTCTTCGGCAAGCTGCCGGGTTTCCTCTTCCTGCTTCATCGTCTCATAATCCGTGAACATGTCCAGCTGCTCAGGCTGCTCCTCCGGAATGTCTGTCTCCGGAATCAGATCGCAGGCCGTGATGTATACGCGGCGGATCAGCATGTCCTTGTGAAGCACATGATCATATACGTCCAGGACGGCGTCCATAATGGCATGGGTGGAGCTGGTATAGCGCGCGATGTTTCCTGTGCCATGGGCGGGCTTGGGGATTTTGCGCCCATAGGGATCCAGCACCACAGGCCCTTTGTATTTTTTACCGCGATCACCCTCCAGGCTTTCGCGGTCGTACCCAACATCCAGCACAATCTGCTTCGTGACCACATGCTTTCGAACCAGATCCAGCACCAGTAGCTCCGTCATTTCGCGGACGATCAGCCGCCCATTCTCAAAATCATAGGGGCACTGCAATACCTGCCCAGACGAAATACTGCTTGTGGACGGCCGGTATTGCTTGATATCCGCTACCGTCACCGGCTCCCAGCCCCATGCGTGGTCGATGATCAGCTCCGCATTGACCCCAAAGGTTTTATAAAGCTTGTCTTCGCTGACCGGATCAAGAGAGGCCCGCGCCACGTCGCCCAGGGTATAAAGGCGCATCGCTTCGAGCTTTTTGGAGATGCCTCTGCCGATGCGCCAGAAATCCGTCAGCGGGCGGTGCGTCCAGAGCTTTTCTCGAAAGGCCGTTTCATCAAGCGCCGCAATGCGCACGCCGTCCCTGTCGGGCTTGGACTTCTTGGCCTCGATATCCATGGCGATCTTGGCCAGAAAAAGATTGGTGCCAATGCCCGCCGTCGCCGTGATGCCGGTATTGTACAAAACGTCGCGCACCATCGTCATGGTCAGCTCGTGCGCCGTCATGCCGTAGGTACGCAGGTAATTCGTCACATCGATAAAAACCTCATCGATGGAATAGACGATGATGTCCTCCGACGAGACATATTTCAGATAAGTGACGTAGATCCGGCTGCTGTATTCCTCATACAGGCGCATCCGCGGCGGAGCGACAATGTAGGAGATTTCCAGCGTCGGGTCTTTTTCTATGGCTTCCGCGTCGAAAGAGGCGGCGGAGAACTGATACTTTTGCGTTTCCGGATTGCGCTGTATCGCTCCGGCACGGATGCCTGCCTTCAGCCTTTTCTGGTTGACCTGCTCCACGCGCTGGATCACCTCAAACAGCCGCGCCCGGCCGGGAATGCCGTGGGCTTTCAGGGAAGGCGATACGGCCAGGCAGATGGTCTTTTCCGTCCGGCTCTCGTCGGCAACGACCAGATTGGTCGTCAGGGGATTCAGATGGCGCTCTACGCATTCTACGCTGGCGTAAAAGCTCTTGGCGTCGATGGCCACATACTGCCGAACCTTTTCCGCCATGCGTACCGTTCTCCCTTCTGTTTATCCATCAGTTTGCTTCTGCCGTGGCTTCAACATACCAGCGGGCGACCCGGCTGGCAAAGGATGCGTTTGTCCATTCAAAGAACAGGCGGCGTTCCTGGCCTTTGATCATCACCGTATAGCAGGATCCCTCCGCCCCCTGCCGGTAGCACGCCGCCGGGCGATAATCCTTGATGACGTCAATCTTGAAGGTTCTGCCATCCGCCCAGGTAATGGAGCGCGGCTGCATATAGCCCGTGGCGTCAAAATCAGAGTTAACCTTCACATAGATACGCTCCATATGCGGAGGGCGCTGTGCTTTTAACGATTTTACACCTTTCATGAGAACCCTCCCCAGCGGAATCAGCGGCTTTCGAGCGCTTCCAGATACAGCGCCCGATCAGCCGTATCGGGAACCATATCCGCCGTGATCTTTCCCAGCACCCGTCCAATGACCTTCGCGCCATCTTCATAAGGAAAGATATCATCGTAATCCGGGTTCAGCGAGTGCAGACGATCATGAGCCACCTGCTTGATCACGCCGCCCATGCCGGGAACATAGAAAATACCAATATCGCCATAGCTGAGCTCGGAGCAGTACTGCACCAAAACCTTGTCGCCATCATGAAACTGCGGCTCCATGCTCTGGCCGCAGACCGTGATGATCTCATCAGCTTCGGAAACTGCATGGCTGTTATAGAGAACGCATGCTTCGCTCTCGGGATGATCCTCCCAATCGGCGCCGTCGCCCGCGGCCGCTGCGCGTCCAAGATCCTTTACGCTGTTCATCCGCTCCAGCGCCAGGCGAAGCTTCCGCTTGTGAACATTGCCGCTCATAGCTTCCGCAAAGGTCTCAAGGTCTTCCTTTCCATTATCGTCCAAAGAACGGTAAAAGTCCAGAAGGCGCTGCTCATGCTCGGACAGTCCGCTGTGCCTGTCCTCCATGCCGAAGAACTCATATAACGGGATATCCAGAAGCATGCAGAGCCTGCGCAGAGTCTGCGCATCCGGTAGCCGCTTGTCTGTTTCCCAGTTGCAGATACTATTCTGGTTTACCCCCATGAGCTTTGCAAGCTCCCGCTGATTGTATTTTGCGCGGGTGCGATATTTGCGGATTACATCGCCAAAGGCATACGCGGCTTTTGGCTCAACCGGGGCGCTCGGTAATCTGCTGATGGTCATTCATCGTACCTCCTGAGGGCGGGATTGCTGCTGCCTGGGCAGGGTGCTCAGCGTTCAAGAAGCGCAGCAGTATCCTCTGTTGCTCTCATTGTAGCACAACATATTATTAAATGCAATATTAAAATATCACATATAGCGTGATTTGCGCTTGACACCGCGTATAATCCCCTGTAGAATAAATGCAAAGCAAAGAACGCAAGAGCTGGGAGTACCATGGTACAGGAGGTAAAATGCGCGTGTGCCTGAAAGAATGCAAAGACGCTGAACTTGTCAGAAGTTCCGTTCCCATTGCAAGAGAAAATGATATTTATGAGAACACACAGCCGGAGATCGAGAACTGTTCAGATGGCATTGCGCCGCAGCCGAATACAGCGGTAGACGGCAGCCAGAAAATGATCGCGCCGGTAGTTGTATCGATGACAAAGTACCTCTTTGCGCATTACCGGCTGCAGATGTATGCTTACCTCAATAACAGCCTGCGCAGCGGGATGCTGGAACGGATTGTCGGCTTTTCTTTTACCAACAGGACGATTAACCGGGAAGTATGCACCTTCAAGGGCGTGAATTACTGGCGCATGGACCGGCTCAACTTTTGGGCGGACGTCAGCGTGACCCTGCTGCTCAGCACTGCAGAGGGAAAACGGGAATGGTGCGGATATCTGTGCTTCTGGTTCTCTGCTGAGCAGCCCGGACCGCTGACCGGCACAATAGAAGAGCTGACCTCAGTGAAGGATGGCCCGGAGCGAAGCGGCATGACATTGCTGAGCCCATTTCTGATCCCATATTTTACTGCGGCGAAAATCGACATGGAAGCTGAAAACATCTGGGCAGCCTGTATCCCCGGCGCGCTGGATCACCCGGAACTGCGTAAGGCTGAAATGCTGGCCGGAGCGATGGGGTTATCCATTCTGCATTTGCCGCTTCATAAGCATGAAGAGGTGGACAGTATTCTCTTTCTGGTTGATGATCAGATCGAGATCGCGGAAAAAGGGAAACAGCCCGAAATCAGAGAAATTCCTGCCAATACCATCGTGATCAATACGAGCAATATCAAAAAGGAGTATTCGGATTTCAATATCCTTCATGAGTGCATCCATTACTATGAACACTATCTGTTCTTTCGCCTGCAGGAGATGCATCACAATGATATTCAGCGCATGGAAACGCAGGAAATCGAACATCCCGAGGATGGAGAAAAGACCAGCAATCCTGTATACTGGATGGAAAAGCAGGCGGATCGCAGAGCCTATGGACTGCTGATGCCCCTGACTTTTATGCGGGGACTGTTGGCGGAAAAGTGCCGCATGCTCAAGCCCTATGCGCATGAAGGTGAGAAATATGAGCAGCTTGGTCTGGCGATTGCAGAGGAGCTCAACCTGCCGCATTTTCGTGTGCGCGCCCGCATGCTCCAAATGGGACATGTTCACGCGAAAGGAGCGCTTAACTATGTAGACCGGCACAGAATTCGGCCCTACAGTTTTGATGAGACTTCCCTCCGTAAGGATGAGCATACCTTCAATATCAGCAGGATCACAGCGGGAGGCTTGTATGAAAAGAACGCGGATTTCAGGGAACTGCTGGACAGCGGAAAATATGTCTATGCCAATGGGCATATTGTGCGCAACGATCCGCGGTTTGCAGAACAGACTCCCTATGGCTATGTGCTGACTCCCCTGGCGCTTCAGCGCATAGATCTGTGCTGCCTGCGCTTTATCCGAATCTACGAACAGAAAAACGTCAGCCGGTATATCTTTGGACGAATGAACTATGACCCGGATTATGTGAAGCGAACGCTGTTCTATCTGGAGGATCTCATCAACGAAAGGGAACTGGATGAGATCGATGCGGAACAGCAGTTTAAGCGCAATTTCCCGGATTCTTTTCTGGAAGCCTTTGATATGCTGATGAAGAAAAACGGAGATACGCGCGAAACGATTGCAGAAAAGCTCAATGTGAATTGCAAGTCGCTGCAGCGCTGGCTGAAAGAGCCGGATCGTAAAATCAACGCGGACTTTATTGTACTGCTCGCATTGACCTGGCGCCTCCCGGATTGGATCAGCACACTGCTGCTGGACAGGGCATATATCCGGCTCAGCGAATCCAATCGTCGTCATCTTGCCCTGAAGTATATCCTGAAAGTTCTTTGGAGCGAAGGCGTCGAAAAGGCGAATGCCTACCTTACCGCCAGAAAGCTTGATTGCCTGAGCATATAAACGCTTCAAATACAGGCCGACACGTCGTATACATTGCGATGTGCCGGCCTTTTTTGATTTTGGGTCAAACAAGGCGCGTCATCTTCTTCATGGAAAATAGCCCAGTATGACCGGTGACTGCACTTAATAAAAAGTTTTAAGCGAGGGTGGACAAGAAATGTCCACTTACCATAAAAAATACCCGTCCAAATCAGGTCACAAAACCCTTGAAATTGCCTGTTTTGCATGATTGCAAATTGAAATTTCAAAAGTGCAAAAATATCCTGATTATCAAACGAAAATTTGCGATTTTCAGCTGGACATTATTCGTCCTGTTCATTTGCATTTAATCCGCTATCATAATGCTCGTGAGGTGGTCACCCACAAAATCAGAAACACGGTAACGCAAGAAGAAGGTTATGACAGACAGGCGCAGCAGTGGAATGAAAGAAAGTATTCCAGCTGTATACGTAGCAGGTCTGCCCGTCTGAATCTATGCAGTTCGTTGCCGTTTCAAGATTGAGTGGGAGGTCATCTTTATGTTTACGAGCAATGAACACAGCATCAAAAAGCAGGCGCAAGTGGTTTTTAGTCGCTCCGGTTGGCGACAGTAATGCAAATCAGGACGACAGTTCCCGCAGGGGGAATATCCCTTTGCTTCC
>OLGM01001284.1_pt1 | contig 11695 bp, 12 predicted proteins | sample 1606001 | NCBI WGS metagenome assembly OLGM01 (sample SAMN03283294) | human gut metagenome | biome: human-associated habitat; material: feces | host: Homo sapiens | place: Peru | collected 2012
GCCTTTGCTTTTTTGGGGGGGCTGCCTTTTAGTGAGACAGCCCCCTCTCGCTGCAATTCTCCCTCTAAAAAAATGTTCTTAATATGTCTGGAAATCGTTGATTTGTCACGCTGAAACAGCTCTGCCATCTGGTCAATGGACAGCCAGACAGTATCTCCATCAAAGGTCGTCTCAATCTTCGTTAGCCCGTCCGCAGTAGTATAGATGACCATTTCTGAATTGTTCTGTGCATTCTCCCAATGCTCCATTTCCATCCCTCACTTCTCTGCTTTTCCTGCGCACCGGTGCCATGTTGTTTTCGGTACAGGCAATTATTTTATCGTTACTATATCACGTCATTTTCTCCGCTTCAATAGTCATTTTGACAAAGCTGGGGGACTTGTTTTCAACACAAACCAAAAACTTAAAAAACACATACGGATGGCTGGGCGCACAACTGGAATTTTCCTTAATATCCATGGTCAACATGTTGCCATTGTCCGCCATTTGTTCTAACTAAAATCCAATTCCATCCATTGTATGTACTATTTGGATTCAAAGAACCATCTCCTCCAGAGGAATCAACATTGAATGAAGATTGCAAAACAATGACTTCATCTGCATTGTTCCTATTTGCCCAATCTTGATGGTCTTTAGAACTGTCATCTCCTGCATAATAAATCTCTGTAAGCGTACATCCTTTCCAATCATTCTTGAATTCTTTTTTTATAGTGTCAATAGCAGCATGAATATCCTCTTCTGAATAAATTTCAGAATCTACATTATGCGTATTAACTTTACTGACATTTCCACCACAAGCACTCAAACTACATACAAGCAGAATACATAGCATTATATATACAATCTTCTTCATACAAGGCCTCCATAAATTTTGTTTTAGAATTTACCATCTCTGCAAATTTCGTTTTATGAATACAGGGATGGCAAGTGACATTCCTGTGCAATTATTCCTTTTGGATCCGTTTTTCAATGTCTTCAATCGATGGCAGTTGCCGTTGCAGTTCTTCCGGCAGGCTGCTGGTTACTTTATACGCACTGACACCCATGGGCTTGGACATATCCTTGAGTGCATATTCCGCCACCAGGTCATTTTTGCTCTTACACAGCAGCAAGCCAATAGAGGGATGATCATTTTTACGTCCGCTCAAACCCCAGAAAACGCGTTCCCTGGAAGGACAGCTTTCCTTTGTCCCCTTCCACCAGCAGGCCGTACTCATTCCCGGCCAGCCGGAGTTCCATGCGGTCTCCGCTTTCTACCTGGAAGGTGGCGTAATAGGTGGTGGAGCTGTGGTACTGCGCGGCGTCATTTCCGTTGTGGTGATCCACATTGGTGCGCTTGGCGACCACCGTTGCCGGGACGGTGAGTCTGGGGGAATTGTTGTTTTCGGCCCATTGGCCCAGGCTTCTGATAGCCGTTACGATGATGACAACGGCTACCGCCACGAAGGCGATGGTAAACAGGATGTTGAATAATCCAAAAAACATAGTCTCTCCCTCTGCATTGTTCTTTGGTTTCACTATACCATAGCTGGCAAGATTCGTCAAATTAAGTTTTTCTTGACTTTTTCTGCCCTCTTCGCTTATGATAGAGCCATCCGCGGTCCTGCCGCGTTTACATAGATATCCCACACCCGAAAGGAGATGTTCATTATGTTGAAAGACGCATTCGTAACCAGCAAGAACCAGGGGGATATTCTCTTCTGATCCCCCTGCATCCACAGAAGGATATGTATGAACCAAATTACCTTACAAAAAATTGATGAAAATAACTTTCTGGACGCCTTTCACCTGAAGCTGGGGCCGGGGCAGGAGCGATTTGTTTCCCACCCCATCCGGAGCCTTGCCCAGGCCTATGTGTACTACCACCAGTGCACACCCTTTGGCATCTGCTGCGGTGACCGGATGGTGGGCTATGTGATGGTGATCTACGACTACGATCTGGCGGAATACAACATCTGGCACATGATGATCGATGCGGACCATCAGGGCAAGGGCTGCGGAAAAGCCGCCCTGGAAAAATGCCTGGATTACATTGCCAGCAAGCCCTTCGGAGCCTCGAAGCGGGTGGTTTTAACCTGCAACGTGGAAAATGCTCCCGCCCTGGCGCTATACAAAGGCCTCGGATTTGCAGAGACCGGAAACAACGACGAGGAAGAAATCGAGCTGGCCCTGGAATTGGAAAGCTAAACCGATAGAAAAGCGGCGCACCCCTTTGGGGATGCGCCGCTTTCGGTGCTTATTTCGCCCGGATATCCAGGTGATAGTCGATCACGCCGGCTTCCGTGTTCTCGATACAGATCTCATACACCAGGTCGATGGTGCCGCCGTCGGGGACAATATCGTAATAGACCCGGGTAGCGTTGATGGTAAGGAGCAGGGTGCCGAACTCCATCTGATAGAGGGAGTCGTGGGGCACCCGTTCCCGGAAGATCATGGTAGAGTTGAGCTTCCCCACCCGGGATAGGGTGACCACACCGGGCTCTACCCGAAAAAGGGTGGTGACCCCCTCCATGCCCGTGAGTTCGCTCTCCTCATAGGAGATGTCCCAGCCCCCGTCCCGGTAGGTCATGGTCCCTTCAGTGACCAGTTCAATGGTCTCCGGGGGCTGATTGCCGTAGGTCTGCCGGCCGGTGATGGAAAGGACAACGGGTGTATCGCTCATTTGGAAGCCTCCAGGGCCAGCTCCAGAAGCTTATCGATGAGCTGGCTGTAGGGGACCCCGCTGGCTCCGAAGAGCTTGGGATACATAGAGATGGAGGTAAAGCCCGGAATGGTATTGATCTCGTTGAAGACCACCCGGTTCTCCTGCCAGGTGACGAAGAAGTCCACCCGGCTCAGGCCCTGGCAGCCAATGGCCTTGTAGACCTTCACCGCCGTATCCCGCACCGTTTCCGCCACATCCTCCGGGATCCGGGCGGGGATATAGGACACAGAGGTATCGGTGATGTACTTGGCATCGTAGTCATAAAAATCCGCGCCGGAGTCGATCTCGCCGCAGACGGAGGCCACGGGGCTTTCGTTGCCCATGACCGCCACCTCGATCTCCCGGCCCCGGATGAATTCCTCCACCAGGACCTTATCGTCATATTTTCCCGCCTCCAGCAGGGCCTTTTTCAGGTCCTCCCGCTCCGTAGCCTTGGAGACGCCCACAGAGGAGCCGGTACCGGCGGGCTTGACGAACATGGGATAGGCGAATCTTGCTTCCAGAGCCTCCAGAGTCCCTTCCATCCGGCTGCCCATATCGCTGCGCCGGACCAGCTTCCAGGCCGCCTGGGTGATACCGGCCTGGTCCACCACCAGCTTGGTCAGGGTCTTGTCCATGGCCACCGCGGAGGCCGCCACATGAGGCCCTACGTAGGGAATGCCAGCCAGCTGCAGCAGACCCTGGATGGTGCCGTCTTCTCCGTTTTCGCCGTGGAGCACCGGAAACACCACATCGATCTGCTGCCGGACCACGCAGTCTCCCTCAAAGGTCAGCAGCCCCTGGCCCCGGATGGGAGAGATGGCCGCCTGACGGTTGTCGGGGTGGGTCAGCCAGCGCCCGCTGGGCAGGTCGGAATAGTCCTTGCCGCCGTAAAGGATCCACTTCCCCTCCTTGGTAATGCCCACAGGGAATACATTGTACTTGCTCTCATCGATATTGTTCAGCACGGACTCGGCGCTGCGCAAGGACACCTCGTGCTCCGGGCTCACGCCGCCGAAGAGAATGCAAACGCTTAAACTTTTCATAACCTCACTGCCTCTTTTCTTTACTCCGCCAGTAGGGCTTCCCCGGCCCGGAAGATGTCTCCGGCACCCATGGTCACCACAATGTCGCCTTCCTTGACGATTTTGCGCAGGGTCTCCGTTACGTCCTGCAGGGTCTCACAGTAAATACTTCCCGGGATCTGGGCCGCCAGATCGGCGGAGGAGATGCCGATGGTGTTGCTCTCCCGGGCGGCGTAAATCTCCGCCAGGACCACCACGTCCGCTTTCTTCAGCTCCCGGATGAAATCATCCATCAATAGTTTGGTCCGGGTGTAGGTGTGGGGCTGGAAGGCCAGCACCAACCGATGGTCCCCCATGCTCCGGATGGCTTCCAGTGTGGCCCGGAGCTCATCGGGATGGTGGGCATAGTCATCGTAAACCTGGGCCCCATGGTAGGTGCCCTTGAATTCCATCCGGCGGCCCGCGCCGTGGAAGGCCTCCACGCCCTTGGACACCGCCTCCCCCGGGATCTTCATGACCCAGGAGGTAGCCGCCACAGCCAAAGCATTCATGGCGTTGTGCCGCCCCAGGACCCCCAGGTCCAGGTGGCAGTAAAAGCTGCCGTCGCAAAGCACGTCAAAATGGCGCCAGTCGGCGCTGATGTTGGCGGCGGTGACCCGGTTTCCCTCCCCCAGGCCAAAGGACACATAGGGGATGCCCTCCAGGGCCTTCACCGTGTGGGGGTCGTCTCCGTTGGCCACCACGCCGTCGGTGGCCATACCGGCAAATTTATGGAAGGATTTCTGAATATCCGCCAGATCCTTGAAATAGTCCAGGTGATCCGCCTCCACATTCAGCACGACGGCGATGGTGGGGTAGAAATTCAGGAAGGAGTCGCAGTATTCGCAGCTTTCCAGCACAATGGTGTCGCCCTTGCCCACCCGGTGTCCGGCGTGGAGCAGGGGCAGATAGCCGCCGATCATCACCGTGGGATCGGCCCCCGCCTCCATGAGAATGTGGGTCATCATAGAGGTGGTCGTGGTCTTTCCGTGGGTGCCGGAAATGCAGATGGCATTTTTATAGGATTTCATAATTTCGCCCCAGGCCTGGGCCCGCTCGAATACAGGGATCCCGGCGGCCCGGGCCGCGGCGATCTCCGGATTGTCATTGTGGGCGGCGGCAGTGCGGATCAGGCAGTCGGCTCCGGCAATGTTCCGGGCGTTGTGGCCGATGTGCACATGGATGCCGTGGGCGATCAATTCGTCTGTAGATACAGAGGAGCTCATATCCGAACCGGAAACGGTCATGCCCATTCCCTTCAGCACAAGTCCCAGCGGCCGCATGGATACGCCCCCGATGCCCACCAGATGCACATGGGTGCCAGGCTTCAGGTATGCGGAAATATCCTTATTTTTATTCATGTATCTATCCCCCGAACGAAAGAAAAAATTCGTGACTCGTCACATTATACATCGTCCCTGAGATTTTTACAACCATGATTTTGGATTTCCGCATTCTTTGGTGGTTTTGCCAGTGTTCCGCCTTTTTTCCCTAGGGGACAAACACCGCCATGATCCACATCAGGGTGGCTGCCTGGACCGTAGCAAGCAGGAATGTGGCAAATTCAAACATAATCTCTTTCATACTTAGGTTTCTCCCTTCTTTTTCTGATTCCGCCCTTATTATAGCGCCCTGTTTCTGTCGAAATAACGCAAAACAGGGCAGGTGCTTCCTGTTTTTTTGTCTGATCCATAAATCTTTATTAAGATTTTCGGATGTTCACACTTTTTCTGTAAACCGTGCTATAATGTGAAGCCGTAAGAGAAGATCCGCTTAAAAACAGAAGGGAGCGCCTTATATGCGTGGAAAAAGCCATTGCCAATTGGGCAATTACCTTGTAAATACCTATTTTCCCCAGATCTCCGGCCCTTACCGGACCGCTTTTCTGCTGGGCTGCATCGAACCGGACCGCAATCCCGCCACCTACCTGAAAGGCTCTGTCCGGGCCCAGTGGCTCCGGGGGCATAACTACGAAAACGCCAAGTATTTCATGGGCCGCATTGCCCGGCGCTTGGAGCGGAAAAAATGCTGGAATCTGCTGGACTACTACACCGCCGGAAAGCTGATCCACTACACCGTAGATGCCTTTACATACGCCCACAATTCCAGCTTCCCCGTCAGTTTGCAGGAGCACAAGAAATACGAGGACGCTTTGCAAGTTTATTTCCTCAGGTTCCTCCAGGGCCGAGGCACCCCTGAAAAGCTTCCTGCCCGCTCCGTGATGGACACCATCTCCAAGCACCACGAGGATTATCTGGCTCGGACCCCGGACATCGACCGGGACTCCCGGTACGCATTCTCCGTCTGCTGCTGTGTTGCCCAGATGCTTTCCTGCCGGAAAGCCGCCGCTGCAGTTTGATATTGATTTCATAAAAAACGCCTTTCCCACCGTAACAGGCAGGAAAGGCACTATTTTTTTATACATCGGGCATATCCAGCGTATTGCCAGCAGCAGCCTTGACCATGTCCATAAAGGATTCGTAATCCAGATTCCACTGTTCATAGGCAGGGTCTGTCCGGCGGTCTGACAGCAAATCCGTCTGCGCCAGATAGGTGCCCAGATACTGTGTCACCTTTTTTGCGCCCCAATAGTTCAGATGGTCTCCGCCGTCTACGGAATCCACCGACCAATCCAGGCCCAGATCCTCCAAATTCATATCTAGGTACGGAATTCCGATTTTCTCCGCCAGCCGGGCCAGTCTATTGTGCCGGGTCTTATTCATACTGAATGCATCTGGCAGGCTCAGCAAAATCAATCGGCTGCCATGTTCCCGGCAAAGGGCCTCGATCTGGCGGATCCCGGCGATTTCATCTGAGGAAATGTATACATCCTCCCCATTTACCTCCATATAGTGCTCCACACCTTTGGCCGGTTCGATGAGCTTACACAAGTAGTAGCCCTTTTCCCAGGTGCAATAGGTATAGTTTACCTTCCGAAGCATCCGGTGAGGCGGTACTATTTTCCAGTTGTTGTGATAGCGCAGCACCGGAAGCTGCCGCTCCAGCCACAGTTGGGCTGCATAGTGGGAATTCGGCTCCCGGGTCAGCAAATTGGTATCCAGTAAAACCACCTTGGGGGTTTGCTTCTGAAAAAATGCTTCTGCCCACTCCTGCACCTTTGGCAGCGTGCCGCCGCCCGCAGCACAGACATAGGCAGGAAAGCCCTGCTGATTCCACAAAACCGGCGGGATCACATCAAATTTTGGAAGGCTGTCTCCCAAAATCAGCACGTCCAGCGTTTGCGCCGGTTCCGCCAGATAGCCGGAACTCAGCACATCGTCGATCCCTGCCTCCGGGGAATTGTCCTTTGGAAGAAACATCCAGGAGACAATTCTCAAAAGCACTCCGAGGAGCAGTAGAAACAAGATGGCGTTTCCAATGTTTTTTTTCAACCAGTTTCACCCTTTCGACCGTACAGACAGAATTCATAGGCAATGCCCTCTTCTTCTCCCCTTATTCTATTTTCTCCCAGTCAAGGGGCAGGACCTCTCCCGTACTTCCTGCCGCCTGTGCGGCCAGCTCCAGGAAGTTTGTATAGCAGTCGTCCCAGGCCGCGTAGGCATTGTCCCCCCGGTGATCCGGCACTCCCAGAGCTTCCAAGCGCCTTCCCAGGGCCCTGGTCACCTTCACCGCGCCCCAGTAGTTCAGATGCTCTCCGCAATCGGCCGTATTCTTTGACCAGTCAAACTTCATTTCTTCCAGGCACAGGTTCAGGTTCCAATACAGCAGTCCGTACTGTTCCGTGAGCAGCTTCAGCCCCTTGTGTCTGGCCATGGTCATAACCTTCGTGGTGGGTGGGCTGGTGATCACCAGCCGGGCCCCATGGGCCTGACACAGCTTCATCAGCCGCTTCAAATAGCGTACGTTTTTCTCCGGCGGCATCTCTGCCCCATCATCCGGCTGCATGTGGGTCAGGGCTTCTGTGGGCTCTATCAGCTTGCACAGGTGATAGCCCTTCTCCCAATACACAGTCGTCATATGGACCGGCCGAAGCATTCTTCTGGGCGAGACCTTCTTCCAGTTGTCATGGTATCGCAGCAGGGGGAACCTGCGCTCCAGCCATAGCTCCAATGCCTCCCCCGGCTTGATCTCCTTGTAGAGCTGGTTGGCATCCAGCAGCACGACCTTGGGTCTCTGGGTCTCAAAGAATCTCTCGGCATTCTCCAGAGTCTTTGGGAAACGGCTCCCCGCTCCCGCGCATATATAGGAGGTCATTCCCCATTTGTTCCACAGCTCTGTCGGAATCACCGAGAACTTGGGGACACTGTCTCCCAGGATCAGCACATCCAGCGAATTCTCCGGCTCTCCCAGGTAGCCATTCGTCAGAATGTCCTCCATTCCGTCCTCATAGGTGTTATTCTTCGGCAGGAACACCCAAGACGCCGCCCACAGCAGCACCACCAGGATGGCAAGAAACATCGGCAGCCGCCAATGCCAGCCCCTTTCACCGATTTCTCTCATACAAGCAGAACGTGTAGGCGATGCCATCTTCCTCCCCTTTCCCCAGCACCTGACGCAAACGCCAATCCGGGTCCTGGTCCAGGTCCGGGAAGAACGTGTCGCAGGGGATCTTCATACCGACCTTGGTCACATAGGCCCTGTCACAGTAGGGCAGCAGCTGCCTATAGACGCTTTCGCCACCGATGACCATGACCTGGGGGGCGTTTTTGACGGCTTCCAGCACTTCTTCCACGCTGCTGCACAGGTGGAAGCCAGGGAAATCTCCTGCCCCCCGGGTCAGGAGGATGCTTTCTCTTCCCGGCAACGGCTGTTTGCCGGGAAAGTCCTCCACCGTTCGCCGTCCGGCGATGACCGTATAGCCCTTGGTGGTCTGCCGGAAAAACTTCCGGTCCGCCTTTAAGGCAATGGGCTGAGTGCCGTCTTTTCCGATGCCCCAGTCCTCATAAACCGCTACGATTGCTTCCATTTGCCACCTCAAATTGCCATGGGGATGTCAAAATCAAAATCCTGATACCGGTAGTTTTCCAGCCGGAAAGAGTCTTTGGTAAAGGCATAGAAATCCTTAATGCTTTCGTCCATCAGGAACTTGGGGGCTTCCAGCGGCTCCTTTTCCAGCATGGCCTTCACCGCGGGGATATGCCGGTCGTAGATGTGGCAGTCGGCAATCACATGGACCAGTTCCCCCACCTTCAGGCCGGATACCTGGGCCATCATGTGGACCAGGACGGCGTACTGGACTACATTCCAGTTGTTGGCGGTGAGCATGTCCTGGGAACGCTGGTTGAGGATGGCATTCAGAGTGTCCCCGGTGACATTGAAGGTCATGGAGTAGGCGCAGGGGTACAGGTTCATCTCGTGGAGATCCTCGAAATTATAGATGTTGGTCAGGATCCGCCGGGAAGCCGGGTTGTGCTTCAGATCGTAGAGCACCCGGTCCACCTGGTCGAACATACCCTCTTTGTACTGGTGCTGGATCCCCAGCTGGTAGCCGTAGGCCTTGCCGATGGTGCCGTCCGGACCGGCCCACTCATCCCAGACATGGCTGCCCAGGTCCGCGATCCGGTTGGATTTCTTCTGCCAGATCCACAGCAGTTCATCCACGGCGCTCTTCCAGTAAGTGCGGCGAAGAGTCATAATAGGGAATTCCTCTGCCAAATTATAACGGTTCACCACGCCAAACTTCTTGATGGTGTGGGCAGGGGTTCCGTCGGCCCAGTGAGGGCGCACCTCCAGGTTTTCATCAGAAAAGCCGTTGGCCAGAATATCCCGGCAGGTGGCTTTGTACAGTTCGTCGGCTCTGCTCATAAGTCTCCCTCCAAAATTTTCACGTCCCAGCCCTTCAGCTCCAGAGGCTCCCCCTCGTCCATGTGCCTGCCAGAGAAGAGCTCCGTCCCGGTGGCGGGGCTGGGGATCACCCGGCAAGCCGGGCTGTAGTGGAGCAAAAAGGTCAGGGGTTTTCCTTCCCGGCTGATGGCCCGCTTCTGAACCACCGGCCAGGCAGTCTCCGGCACAGGGATGTGCCACATTGCCAGCAGCCGCAGCAAAATCGGCTCAAAGCCCTCCTCGCTGTAGCAGCCGAAATAGGCAGCCTGGCCCTTGCCGAACCGGCAGCAGGAGGCGGCACTTTTGCCCCGCCAGGCGGGGCTGTCGTAAATGGCCAGAGAGACTGCCTCCTCCGGCTCCAATATCTCCATAAAATCCGAGACCTCCGCCATATACTCCGGCAGGCAGGTCTCCTCCGGCACGGTAAAGTCCTCGTAGTACATGCCGAACAGGTCCGTCATGCCATAGGGCTGGGCTCCCCGGCGGATATTTCCCGCCCCGTCGGTGAAAAAGCTGCGGAAGGTGGAGATCAGACAGCCGCCCTCGGCCACATAGTTCCGCAGAGCCATAATCAGCGGATCCTCGGCGCTGTAGAGGCAGGGCGTTACCACCAGGGCATACTCCGAAAAGTCCCGGCAGCTGTCCGGCACCAGATCCAGCTCGATGTTCAGCCGGTAAAAGCTGTCGCAGATCCAGCGCAGGCAATCGGCATAGGTCTTGCTCCCCACCTTGGGCATCTGCCGGGCGCTGGCCGCGCTGGCCACCACCGCTACCCGGTTTTGCTTCCGAAGGCCGTAGAGCTTGTCTCCCAGGGCCTTCAGCTCTGCGCCGATGCCGCTGACCTCCCGGTAAGCCCTTCCGGGTTTCCCGTCGTAGCCCACCACACCCTTCCAGTCGGTGCCGGGGGCCCAGTCGCTGTGCCAGCTGCGGTAGCACAGGCCGGCGCTGCCGGAGGCAATATGGTGGAAGGCCCAAAGCCGCAGCTGGCCGGGATAGGGCAGCTGGCCCAAGCGGCCCTGGCACTGGGTCTCCAGAACCAGATAGGGGGTTTCCCGGTTTCCCCGGGCCAGATCTCCCCGGAAGGTCAGCTCCGCCCCGGAGTTTTTCAGCCCGGCCTCATGGTAGACCCGGCAGCCCAGCACAGAGAACCGGTTGGCTTCCTCCCAATAGGCATCGGTACTGCCTTTGTCCATCAGCGCCAGCACCTGGGTGTCCTCCCCCAGGCATTTTTTCAGTAACCGGCACTGGTGGAGGGCCAATTTTTCCTGATTTCCTGTGGCATCTACCTGGAACCCGCGAACGCAGGATATGGTAGGCACCAGCTCTGCCAGGCGGCGGATCAGGCCGTCGTTGTGCCCCCTCCAAATCTGCTCCCGCTTCCCCCGGAGCCACTGAGGGCAGATCTGAGAAGGAACTGTCAGCAGCACATCCAGCCCTTGCTCCCGGCAGAGCATCAAAACCTGCTGAAACCCCCGGAAGTCGTATTCCCCTTCTTCAGGCTCCCAACTGGGCCACAAGTCCTCCCCGATGCGCAGCAGGTTTATGCCCGCCGCGGCCATATTGGCAAGATCCTCCCGGATCTCGGTCAGAGACAGCCCCTCTATACTATATGCCGTACCGAAAACCAGTCCGGAATGCTCCATATGCTCAACTCCCGCGTTCCACAAAGAATTCTGGGCTACATTCTAGCACAGTTTCTCTCGGAATGCTATCCCTTATTTGACTTTTTTACATTCTCGCCTATAAAAAGGGCGCCGGCGCACCCGAAGGCGCGCCGGCTATAAATGGATTGGAATGGATTGGTAAGTTAAGCGGGCAGGCTGCCGTCGGTGAGGACGTACTGCATGGAGATCCAGCCAATGCTGGTGCGGCCCCACATTTCGCCGCTGTAAGACTGCTGCTCGTAGATCTCCAGCCGGGAGTTGACCATGACGTAGCCTACCAGGGCGCTGCTGACGCCGGGGTTCGCACGGACCCGGGCGGTGTAGAAGCAACGGGCCACGGTGCCGGCAGTGCCGGAGCCGGTGACGCTGAGGCCGGTGTAGGTCAGGTAGGTCGCGCAGACCCAGCCCTGATCGATCCGGGCCCAGATCACGCCGTCCTTCAGGATCTGCTCGTATACCACAACGTTGGTATACTGAGGCAGGGTGGCGGTGGTGGTGTT
>OLGM01001289.1_pt1 | contig 11676 bp, 9 predicted proteins | sample 1606001 | NCBI WGS metagenome assembly OLGM01 (sample SAMN03283294) | human gut metagenome | biome: human-associated habitat; material: feces | host: Homo sapiens | place: Peru | collected 2012
TACGAGGTCGATGAAGCAGGAAGCCCATTGGCTTAAGACAATGGGTAGTTCACGAAATGGATGGCGTATGGCTGCCAACACAGACAAAAGAGCATAAAGCAGACATAAAGCATGAATTAAAAGTAGCAACTATATACGAGGGATGGGATGCCGAAACAGGCAGCCACCTTATAAATAAGCAGATAGTAGCCGGAATGGAACCGGCAAAAACATTTATTAAAAAGAAAGATAATGCCATAAAAAGGACATATAACATAGATGAAATCAAATACCGCATCCTAAACGGAGACGGTGGAAACTGGATAAAAGATGAAGCGGACGGAGTAATATTCCAGCTTGACCGCTTCCACGTTCTAAAAGAAATCAGAGCAAAGATAAAAGACAAAAGAGCAGCCAGGGATATCGCTTCGCTATACAGAAATGCAGAACCCGACAAGATGCTTGATTATATTGATACATATGCAAACAGCATCGATACAGATGATCAGGAAGATAAAGGTGCAGAAAATGCAAGAAAACTGTATCAATATCTTAATAACAACTATCATGGTTTGATACCTTATAAGAAGAGAATCAATCTTCCTGAAGCTCCAGAAGGAATAATATATAAAGACATGGGCGTGCAGGAGAACCAAAACTGCACTGTAATAACACTTAGAATGAAACATGGAAGAATGAGGTGGTCCGTTAATGGAGCCAACGCAATGGCTAAAGTTCTAGCAGCGAAAAATAACGGACAGCTCGAAGCCTTCATACAGGGTAAATTTAATAAAGATGAAATACCTGAAATAAGTGAAAATTTGAGTGCAGGAAAAATACCTGCAGTAATAGCAAGACATAAAAATATATATGCCGAAATATTAAACGGTGGATTACCTATTCTATCAACAAAGAATGGTGTATATACAAAATTGATTAGAAAACTCTCATAAAGAGAAGAAAGGAGGCAAAAGATGAACAAAGTCATTTTAATGGGACGTTTAACGAGAGACCCTCATATCAGCTTCTCAACCGGTGAGAATCCTATGGCAATAGCAAGATATACTCTTGCTGTAGACAGAAGACGTAAAAGTGACGGTGGAGAGCAGACCGCAGACTTTATTTCCTGTGTGGCATTTGATAAAGCTGCCGAATTTGCAGAAAAATACCTTCATCAGGGAACAAAGATAGCTATAACCGGTCGTATACAGACCGGCAGCTATACTAACAGGGAAAGCCAGAAAGTCTATACAACAGATGTTGTAATTGAAGAACAGGAATTTGCAGAAAGCAAAAACAGTAGCTCTTCAGGAAGACCAGAACCCGGAACAGATGCGGACGGCTTCATGAATATCCCCGACAATGTAGATGACGAAGGACTTCCGTTCTAAATCTTTTGCCACCTCTGAAAAAACACATACTTTGTGGACAGAGTCCTTTGCATTAGTTAATATTGTATGTTATAATGGCTGTGAATTTTAGATGGGAATTGAGAGCAATGTATAAAATATTAATTGTAGACGATGAGAAAATTGAAAGAAATGGCATAAGAATGTTGTTAAACAGCCTTGGATATTCCTTTGAAATTGCGGAGGCTAATAATGGACAGGCTGCATATGATCTGATGAGCGGGAATGAATTTGATATTGTGCTCACTGACATTAAAATGCCTTTTATGAATGGCATGGAACTTATAAAAAAATGCAGGGATAATGGCTCAGAGCAGAAATTTATAATTTTCAGCGGATGTAATGAATTTGGATATGCCAAGCAGGCAGTTAAAATGGATGTATCTGATTATATTCTAAAACCTGTGGATCCTTCCGAGTTTGAAGATACCATTAATAAGGTGATTGGGGAAATTGAAGAATCCAGAGTACATAAAGAACTCAAGATAAAAAGCATTGAGTTTATGCACGAACATATGCTGTATCTGGCAACAACCGGAGCCTCAATGTCAGAAATTAAAGAGCATAACAAGGATTTGCTTCCTACAGATTTTCTTGATGGATTTAAGAGAATGATGCTTATAGAATTTAATTGTGACTTCTTTGGAAGAAAGGGAATGAATTTTAAAGAATACCTTGAAAAAACAGAACCAAGGACGGATGCGTATCTTAATCTTAATCCACAGCAATCGGTTCTTTATTTTAACGATGATAATCTTCCTTTCAAAGAAATAGCAGACAATATCTGCAATGATGTTGCAATAACTTATAACACAAAGTGCTTTATTGCAATATCGGGTAAGATTGAGGGATATGAAGGCATTGCTAAGGGAATGGAAGAAATGGAAGCCCTGATGGAAAATAAATTCTACGATAGAAACAGCAATGTATTTTACAAAGGGATGAATAACGAAAATGATGAAGCAGTGCAGACGGATGATGATACCGTAATCAAGCAGATGAAGCAGGATGTCAAGATGAAAGATGCAGCCAGCTTAAGAGAACATTTTGACATATTCTGTGAGAAATACAGTGGAAAACATGATTTTTCACAGGTGTATGTTAAGTTCCTTTTCTCCAATCTGCTGAAAACTTTTTATGAAAGCCTTCCGGCGACGGATGAGAAAGAACTTAACGAAGAAATTGAATTGCTTTACAAGTCAGAAGATTTTGACACGGTCAGGGGCATAGTGGATAAGAATATTGACAGACTTGCCAATTCTTTTGATAAAAATCCGTCCATGGTACATAGGGAAATCGAAATTGTTAAGAAGTACATATACGAGCATTTTGGAGAGGACATAAGTGTTGAGTCACTCAGTAAAATGGTATATATGGCACCAAGCTATTTAAGCTCTGTATTTAAAAAAGAAACAGGCGTAAATTTGAGCCGTTTCATTAAGACATACAGAATGGAACAGGCAAAGGACATGCTTGAGAATTCCATGGCAAAAATAGTGGATATAAGCGAGACCTGTGGATATCCGAATGTATCATATTTCTGCTCCAGCTTCAGGGAATATTTTGGAATCAGTCCTCAAAAGTTCAGAAAAAACGGAGAATAAAAATGAACAATACCGGTACAAAGAAAAAAGGAATGAGATTAAAAAGCAAGCTTGCGATGGTATATATCCTCGCAGGCTTTCTTCCTATTGTAGTTATTTTGTTTGTCAATTATTTCCAGATGCGTTCTGTATTCAAAAACCAGGAAATGAATACCTTGTATAGTTTTATAAACAGAAGCACTCTTGATCTTGATAACGAATTTAAAAGGTATGCCGAACTTGCCGAACTTATAACAAAGGATAAAAATGTCAATGATATTTTAAGCACAATTTATCTTGACGATAACAGAATTAATGAAAAATTTGACCTAAGTGTTGCTCCGTCTTTAGATACTTTTATATATTTTCATAACGAAGTCAGCAAAGTCACAATATATACTGACAGGATTGCTGATTACAGAAATAAATATCTTGCACCGATAGAAGAATTAAAAAAAGCAGACTGGTATGACAACATAGCAGATTCAAGGAATAATAACTGGATTGCCGGCACGGATGAAAAGACCATTGTGCTCGTAAGAAAAATGCAGTCTCTTGAAGAAAATGGGATAAACGGATATTTCTATGAAAAAATTAACTATGATAATGTATTTAAAGACTTAAGTGAAAACATCTCGGATAATTATGGAATATGTGTTTCCGACAGCCTGGGACAGAATATATATTCCTATGATACTTTCACTGATAAAAATAAAGAATATAACCTTAGTCTGCCGGAAATTACAAAAAAATATCCTGACAAGAACAAAGACTATTTCATTGTAAAAAAAACAATTCCTGAGACGGGCTGGAATGTATGGCTTTACAAACCTGAAAAATTAATGGGAACTTCCATAAGACAGATTAATATAATTACGTTCGGCGGAACACTTGTATGCCTTGTTGCCACATTTATGTGCATACGGTTTACGGCAATATTTGTAACTACAAGAATCGGAAAACTTCAAAAGGCTGTTGCAAGGGTGGAAAAAGAAGATTTTTCATATACACTGAATACCACAAGCCAGGACGAGATAGGTGAACTGATTACGAGCTTCTCCAAAATGGAAAGAAAACTCAATTATCTTATAAATGAAGTATACAAAAGCAGAATAAAAGAAAAAGAATACGAAATGAAGGCTTTACAGGCACAGATAAATCCCCATTTCCTCTATAACACGCTTTCACTTATTAACTGGAAAGCCATAGAAGCCGGAAAAAGGGATATAAGCAAAATAACACTTGCACTGTCCGCATTTTACAGAACCTCCCTTAATAAAGGAAATAATATAACGCATATTTCGGGAGAAATAGAAAATATGCGTTCGTATTTAAGCATACAGCTTATGCTTCATGACGATGGCTTTGATGTTACGGAGGATATAGATGATTCCGTACTTGGATATACCTGCCCTAATCTCATATTGCAGCCTCTGATAGAAAATGCCATTGACCATGGGATAGATGTAATGCCGGAGGACAGAAGAGGCGTAATAAGCGTAATTTGTAAAGATATGGATACATACATACAGTTTGTCATTAAAGATAATGGCATAGGAATGACTAAAGAACAGACTGTCAAAATATTGACAAAGGACTCAAAAGGATACGGTGTAAGGAATGTAAACGAACGGCTGAAGCTGTGTTACGGAGAGGAATATCCTATGATAATAAAAAGTAAAGAAAATACAGGAACAGAAGTAATAATAACGATTCCTAAGAAAAATTAAGATTTAAGAAAAACAATATATATCTTAAAAAAATGATATGTACTAACTAAATGCACTATTTTATAATAAAAAAGTGGTTGGTAGCTTGTATATTTTGTACAAAATACCCAAAACAGCCTAGTATTTAGGTATTATAAGAAGGAGGAATTTTCAAAATGAAATTCAAAAAAGTAGCAGCTTTATTATTAGCTGGTGTTATGTGTGCAGCTACAGTTGTTGGATGCGGTAAGAGCAACGATGGCAAGACTGATTCTACAACAACACCTAAGGCAGATGAAAGCAAAGCATCAGAAGAAGCTAAGACAACAGCAGAAGATGAGAAGCTTTCAGCAACAATTACAGTATGGAGCCCAGCAGAAGACCAGGATGAGAAGAATGGTAACTGGTTAAAGACAAGATGTGATGCATTCAATGCAGCTCATCCAAATTGGGATTTAACATTCCAGTACGCTGTATGTGGCGAAAGTGATGCATCTACAAATGTAACAAAGGATGCAGCAGCAGCTGCTGATGTATATATGTTCGCTAATGACCAGCTTCAGAAGCTCATTGATGGTGGAGCTATCTCAAGACTTGGTGGAGATGTAGAAGCTTATATCAGAGATACTAACTCAGAAGCAATGGTTAATACAGTAACTGTTGGCGATGCTGTATATGGTGTTCCTTACACAGCTAATACATGGTTTATGTACTATGACAAGAGAGTCTTCTCAGAAGATGATGTTAAGAACCTTGATAATATGCTTAAAGTAGCAGCATCTAAGAATAAGAAGGTTTCTTTCAAACTTACTGACTCATGGTATATCGCTTCATTCTACGTAGGAAACGGATGCTCATTCTTCGGTGATGGAACTGACGAATCAGCAGGTATCGATTTTGAAGGCGAGAAGGCAACAGCAGTAACTAACTACCTCATTGATCTTACTGATAACCCAGCATATATGACTGATGATTCAGGATCAGGTATTGCAGGTCTTAAAGATGGTACAGTTGCAGCATTTTTCTCAGGTTCATGGGATTTATCAGCTGTAGAAGAAGCACTTGGTAAAGAAAATGTTGGTGTTGCACAGGCTCCTACATATACACTTAATGGCAAAGACCTTCAGATGAAGCCATTTACAGGATCTAAGGCAGTAGCTGTTAATAAGACATCTCCTAACCAGAAAGTAGCTACTCAGCTTGCTCTTTGGTTAGCTAATGAAGATTCACAGAAGACACGTTATGAATCAAGAGGTATTATTCCATGTAATACTAAGTTACTTGACTCACTCAAAGATGATAAGCTCGTTGCAGCACAGAACGGTCCTTCAATCATGCAGCCATTCGTATCTAAGATGAATGCATACTGGGATCCAGCAAAGACTATGGGACAGCAGATTACATCAGATGCTTGTACACATGACAATGCTGAGGAGAAGACAGTAGAAATGAATACAGCTTTCAATAAGGAAGCTCTTTAATTGACAACTGATTATTAATTAAGTAATCTTATAGTGCTTCGGATGTCGGCTTGCCGACATTACGAAGCATTATAAAAGTAAGGAGGCTTGCAAATGCGTGGCAATAAAGTCAGGAAAAAAAGAACTAAAGAATTTCCTAATCCGTATTCACTGAAGAATGCGTTTGCAAAGGGAAGCATATTCACAAGGCTTTCAGCTGTTGTAATGGGTCTTGGTAATATAGTATACGGACAGATTGTAAAAGGATTATTGTTCCTTGCAGTTGAAGTTGGCTACATATTATATATGATTAATTACGGTAGCAGCTGCCTGGGCAAATTCTTTAAGCTGGGTGGTAGAGCAGAAGCTGATGTGTGGGATGAAGCACAAGGCATTTATGTACCCGGCGTACAGGACAGAACAATTGAATTCCTTTTGTATGGTGTTGTAGCAATAGGAATTACTGTTTTATTTATCATTATTTGGAAAAGTGCAATAAGCAGTTCATATAAGGCACAGTGTGAAAAAGCAGAAGGTAAGCGACCAGCTTCATTCAGACAGGATCTTAAGAGCTTAACAGACAAAAACTTAAACAGGTTATTACTTGCATTACCTGTAACGGGTGTTGTTGTATTTACAGTTCTCCCTCTTGTGTTTATGATTTGTATGGCATTTACTACATACGATTTGAATCATCCTCTTGTATTTAACTGGAATGGTCTCGCTAACTTTGGTAAAGCATTAAATTTGAAAGATTCAGTTGGACAGGAATTCTGGCCGGTACTTGGTTGGACATTATGTTGGGCAGTGGCAGCAACATTCTCTAACTTTATACTTGGAACTATTCTTGCAATTGTTATTAACAGAAAGGGTACAAAGCTTAAATCAATGTGGAGATTTAACTTTATGCTTTCAGCTGCCATACCTCAGTTCGTTTCATTGTTATTAATGAGAACTATGTTTAATGATAATGGTATAATTAATACAATGTTAATTAATGCCCATGTTCTTACAAAAGGAATATCATTCTGGCAGTCAACTTTCTGGGCTAGATTTTTGGTAATTATGATTAATATCTGGGTTGGTGTTCCATTTACTATGATGCAGGTTACAGGTGTACTTCAGAATATCCCTTCTGATTTATACGAAGCTGCAAAAGTTGATGGTGCTGGTCCAATCAGAATATTCTTCAAGATTACATTACCATACCTGTTATTTGTAACAGGACCATATCTTATTACTTCATTTACAGGTAATATTAACAACTTTAACGTTATTTTCTTACTTTCAGGCGGTGGCCCTACAAAGAACCTTGCATCGACCTCAGGTAAGACAGACCTTCTTGTTACATGGTTGTATAAGTTAACAGTAGGTACAGACAGACCATACTATAATATTGGTGCCGTTATCGGTATCCTTACATTTATCATCCTTGCATCTGTATCGTTGCTTACTTACCATCGTACAGGAGCATATAAGAACGAGGAGGGATTCCAATAATGAAAAAAGTATCATCAGGAGCAAAAGTAAGAAAAACTATAGGAAACATATTCGTATATATTATTCTTGCAGCGTTATCAGTTATTTGGCTTTTCCCGATCGTTTGGATTGTACTTATCAGCTTTAAGAAAGATAAGGGTATGTATATGTCAACCCTTTTCCCAAAGGAATACTGGTTCGGCAACTATAAGAAATTGTTTACTGAAACTAACATAATCAATTTCCCACAGATGTTCCTTAACACATTGATTATTGCTGTTTTCTGTTGTATTATATCCACATTCTTCGTACTTTGCGTTTCATATGTAATGTCAAGAATGAGATTCAGAATGAGAAAACCATTTATGAATATTGCATTAATCCTTGGTATGTTCCCTGGATTTATGTCGATGATTGCAACTTATTACATTCTTAAGTCCATCGGTCTTACACAGGGATCCATGATCAGGGTTGCGCTGATTATGGTATACTCCGGAGGCTCGGGACTGGGATTCTACATAGCCAAAGGCTTCTTTGATACGATTCCTAAGTCCGTGGATGAAGCTGCATACATTGACGGTGCAACACGTTGGCAGGTATTTACAAGAATTACAATACCTCTCAGTAAACCAATTATTGTATATACAGTATTGAACTCATTTATGGGTCCATGGCTTGACTTTATTTTCTGTAAAGTTATCTGTGGTACTGACCAGAGATTCTATACGGTATCAGTTGGTTTGTGGAGTATGCTTGAGAAGGAATATGTATATAATTGGTTTAACTGTTTCGCAGCCGGTGCGGTTGTGGTATCGGTGCCAATTGCAATTCTCTTCTTGATAATGCAGAAATTCTATCAGGAAGGTGTATCAGGTGCTGTAAAGGGCTGATATATTTATAAGAAATATTTTATGAAACAAATACACTCAGTATGGGGATTCCCTGTACTGGGTGTAAACTTTATAACAAGGAGAACATAATGAAAAAAATCAAAAAAATCTGGGCTCTCTTGCTTATTGCAGCACTTTCTGTTTCGATATTGGCAGGCTGCGGCAAAAAGAAAGAGGATAACAATAGCAATGTAAAATTGGATCCGGATAATCTTGTGTCTGCAAATGTAGATGATAAATATGGTTCATGTTATCAGGTATTTATATATTCATTCTGCGACAGTGATGGAGATGGAATAGGCGATTTTAATGGCCTTACATCCAAACTCGATTATATTAAAGATCTCGGATTTGACAGTATATGGCTTCTTCCGTTCCATAAATCACCAACATATCATAAGTATGATGTAATTGACTATTATTCAATAGATGAAGAATATGGAACTATGGAAGATTTCGATAAGTTCATTGCAGCATGTAAAGAAAAAAACATTGATGTATATATGGACCTTGTAATTAACCATACAAGTTCACAACATGATTGGTTTAAAACTGCAAGAGAATATATAAAAGGACTTAAAGAAGGAGAAGAACCTGATTATTCTGTATGTCCTGAAGCTGAATATTATAATTTTAATAAAGAAGGCGGAAGTGGTTATACTAAGATACCAGGAGACGGCGGATGGTATTACGAAAGCCAGTTCCAGAGCGGCATGCCGGATCTTAATCTTGATTGTAAAGCACTCAGGACTGAGATTGAAAAAATAGCTAAGTTCTGGTATGACAAAGGAATCAGAGGATATCGTCTTGATGCGGCACTTCATTATTATGAAGGCAATAACGAAAAGAGTACGGAAGCATTGAAATGGTTCTATGATTATGTTGAGTCATTAGATTCGTCAAATTATGTAGTTGCGGAAGTATGGTCTGATGCATCGGCACTTGATAAATTCTATGAGAGTGGCGTAGACAGCCTTTTTAACTTCCCATACGGAACATCAGAAGGATACCTTGTACTTACATGTAACAGAGCAGGAAATGGTTCCGGCGGTGGAAAGTTTGCTAACTTTGTTGTAAACCGATATGTAGAAGTCAAAGCAATTGACAGCAATTATATCGATGCTGTATTCCTTGGAAATCATGATACAGGCCGTCCGGCAGGTTTCTTGAAATATAATGAAAACGCTGTTAAATTCGGTGCGGCATTACAGTTCTTTACACCTGGTAAGACATTCGTATATTACGGAGATGAGCTTGGCATGACAGGTACGGGAAAAGATGAAAATAAGCGTGCACCAATGTATTGGACTGAGAATGAAAATACTGCGGGAATGACAAAAGGCCCTTCTGCAATGGAAAAACAGGAACACAGATTTGGTTCGTACGAGACACAGAAAGATGATAAGTTATCTATTTATAACTATTATAAAAAAGCACTTCTTATCAAAAATGCTTTCCCTTCAATAGGAAGAGGAACTCCTGAGGCATTAACAAAGCTCATTGAACAGGATGGTAACTTATATGCATTGTCATATACTACAGATAATGAGAAGACATATGTAATATGTAATGATAGTGAAGAAGCAACAACAGTGACTGTTTCTAAATCAGATTACAGTTATACAGGAATAGCAGCTACGTTATCTGTATCTGAAGAAGAGGCATCACTTGATGGAGAAAAATTAACAATACCGGCATTTGGCTGTGTAATATTAAAATAATAAAGACTGTCTGAAAACAGTCTTTAAGGTAAGACTCTGTTCACATTGTAAAGACTTTGTGAACAGAGTTTTTCATATATAATAGTCAAAAGAGACTCTGTTAGCCACATGGGGATTATATTTTTTACCCATTCTGATATGCTCCGGGGAATTTAGATATTCAGAAAGAACAGATTCGTCCTCAAGAACCATTTCAATCATCAAATCCATATTAGCAGGACGATCAATACAATTTTTGTGAATTGAAATTTCTTTGATTTTTGGATACTCTTCTTTAATTCTGGAAAAAGCATCAACATATTCGTTAAAATGTTCTTCTTTAAAAAAATTATCTTCAAAAGTAAAAATTACAAAATGCTTTAACATATAAAAAACCTCCCTTAAAAATAAGTTGACATAAGTATAAATCCGGTGGTAGCATTAATCAATATGAAAGTTAATTTTTATCGTAAAATGGAGTTGGTTTTATGAGTTATAATGTAAGTCTGCCATCTTATTCAGTTGGCACGGATGTATATAAACTTGTCGGCAGTATTTGTGCCGGATATGGTCATAAAGCGGCAGCAATAGGTGGACATAAGGCTATGGCTGCGGTTAAAGATAAACTGTGTAAAGCAATAACAGATTCTGATATTGAAATCAGCGATTTTATATGGTATGGCGGTGAAGCTTCATATGAAAATGTGGAGAATCTTATGGCGCTTGAAGCTGTCAGAAATGCAGATATGTTATTTGCAATTGGCGGAGGAAAAGCCACAGATACAGTCAAGACACTTGCGGATATGACCGGCAAACCTGTTTTTACATTTCCTACAATTGCATCTAACTGTTCATCCTGTACATCAGTTTCAATAATGTATAAGAATAATGGTATATTTTTAAAACCTCATTTTTTTGCCGACCCACCGGCTCATGCATTTATTGATACAGAGATTATCGCTGATTCTCCTAAGAGATATATGTGGGCAGGAATCGGGGATACATATGCAAAGCATTTTGAAAGCAGTATTTCCTCAAGGGATGAAGAAGTTCCTCATTATATTGCTTTAGGTGTCAATATTGCAAGAATGTGCTATGAACCCATGTTAAAATATGGCAGAAAAGCACTCGAAGATATTGAGAAACATCTGGTAACTTCTGATTTTGAACAGGTGCTTCTGTCAATTATAGTAAGTACGGCGGCAGCGTCAATTCTCTTAACTAATGATAAGATAATCGATTACAATACAGGGCTTGCACATGCAATATTTTACGCCCTTACCACATATCCTCATATTGAAAAGAACCATTTACACGGAGAAGTAGTAGCTTTTGGTGTACTTGTACTTTTACTGGTAGACAATGATGAGGAAAATTTCAAAAAATTATATGAATTTAATAAGGCTGTAGGATTACCGGTCAGACTTGAAGACATAGAGATTAGCAGGGATAATATCGACAAAGTGG
>OLGM01001292.1_pt1 | contig 11659 bp, 8 predicted proteins | sample 1606001 | NCBI WGS metagenome assembly OLGM01 (sample SAMN03283294) | human gut metagenome | biome: human-associated habitat; material: feces | host: Homo sapiens | place: Peru | collected 2012
GGTGTGGGCGGTGTGATAGTGTTCCTGCCCAACATCCTCATCCTCTACGCCTTCATCTCGTTTATGGAAGACTCAGGATATATGGCGCGAGCCGCCTTCATAATGGACAAAATAATGCATAAGATAGGACTCCACGGAAAATCGTTCATCCCGCTGGTGATGGGATTCGGATGCAACGTGCCGGCAATCATTGCCACACGCACCATTGAGAGCCGCTCGAGCCGTCTGATTACGATACTCATCGACCCGTTCATGTCGTGCGGCGCGCGTCTGCCCATCTATCTGCTGCTAATCGGCGTGTTCTTCCCCAACCACGCCAGCCTGGCACTGCTCAGCCTGTATGCGCTCGGCATAATCGTGGCGGTGGTCACCGCAAGACTGCTGCGCAAATTCCACTACAAGAAGGATGAGACACCGTTTGTGATGGAACTGCCGCCCTACCGCATCCCGACCATGAAGGCCACGATGCGCCACATGTGGGCCAAAGGACAGCAGTATCTGAAAAAGATGGGAGGCATCATCCTCGTGGCGAGTCTCATCATCTGGATGCTCAGCTATTTCCCACGCCCAACGGAGGAACAGGAAGCGACTGCGCGCACGGAAATGATTCAGGATGGCAACACCAACGTTACTCCTGAAAACGTCACAAAAGTAGCAACCACCGAGAATTCGTGTCTCGCACACCTCGGCAAACTGGTGCAGCCAATGTTTGAACCGCTCGGCTTCAACTGGAAAATGACCGTGTCGCTGATTTCGGGAACGGTGGCAAAAGAAACCGTTGTCTCTACACTCGGCGTGCTCTACAGCGGCGACTCCGAAAACGAGGCAGCTCTCGCAGAACGCATACAGAAGCCGAACCCAAAAACCGGAGTGCCCGACTTCACCCCTCTTGTCGCGGCTTGCTTCATGATTTTTGTGCTCATCTACGTGCCGTGTATCGCCACAATCACAGCCATTGTGCGCGAAACAGGAAGCTGGCGCTACGGAGCGTTCACCCTTGTCTACAACACATTTGTGGCATGGTTGATAGCCTTTGCCGTCTACCAGATAGGAACATTATTCATGTAGCATGACACAGCAACGCAACAACGCCATCTCCATTGCCAAAGGCTTTGCCATCATCTTCGTGGTGATGGCCCACGCCGACATGCCAGGCATGCTCAACCGTGCCATCTACCTGTTTCACATGCCTCTGTTTTTCATCACCGCGGGCTATTTCTTCAAGCACGAGACGGTGGAAAACCCATGGCCGTTTATCGTGAAGCGCTTCAAGGGTCTTTACGTGCCTTTCGTGAAATGGAGCATCTTCTTTCTGCTCATCCACAACCTGCTGTTCAAGATAGGCATTCTCAACGAGGTCTACGGCAACTGGACTGGCGGCACCACACATCCCTACTCCATCCACCAATTCTGGCAGCGGCTCACCAACATAGTGTTCTCCATGGGAGGCTACGATGAGTTTCTCGCCGGAGCGTTCTGGTTTTTCCGCGGACTGCTCGTGGCAAGCATCGCCTTCGTGGTGCTCTACTATATGCTCAACAACGTGAAGCGGCTGCGCGGACGCACAGTGGCGATTCCATTGGTGATTTTCTTCATAGCTCTTGGCTTCGCATTGTTCAAAGCGGGCGAAGGAGTAAAGATTGTCACACTCGTGCAGGGTGGCTACCGCGACACGATGGGCGTGTTGTTTTTCAGCATCGGTGTGCTGTACCGCAAATATGAGCAACGCATCGGACACAGCCTGTGGCTCGCGGCTGCCGGAGCGGCTGTAGTGCTTGCCGGATCATGGCTGGAATGCCGTGGCATGAGCCTGTCGGTGCGCATCCGCGACGTGCTGTCGCTGCCAGTGACGGGAGTCGCCGGATGGCTGATGACCTACAACGTTTCTTATCACCTGTCGCACCTCAAGGGACGCATAATCCAGTTTTTGGAGTACTGCGGCGAACACACTCTCTACATCTTCATCTGGCACGTGTCGGCATACAAGGTGGTCAGCCTGCTGAAAATATGGTGGTACGGACTCGACCCACGGCAAATCGGATGCCACATGGTGATTCACGACTATGCGCAGACCGACTGCTTCTGGATTCTGTACACTATTGCCGGCGTAGGCATTCCGCTGTCAGGATACTGGCTTTACAACCGCATCCGGCAGCAACGCCGTTTCCGAATTTTTTTGTGAAAAAAGTTGGGAATTTATTTGGTTTTTCGATTCCCCCCCCCTATATTTGCAAAAAATATTAGAGAAACGACAATGAATGCTACAATTCATAACTTCAGCAATGCCGAGAAGCGCACAATTTCGGCTGAAGGACGCATTGTTCCTGCCCTTTCACCTATAACGACATTCCATTCCCAAACAATAATTATAAAAATCACAAGCACCTCGCAACGCAACGCATTGTCGGCGTTCCGCTAAGCGAGGGTGCTTGTGCCTATTGGGGCACAGCCCCGAAACATCAGACAAACTTGACCAAACAAAACTAAATTATAGACTTAACCAAACAAAAACCAACCAAAACAATGAAAAGGTATCTACTTTCCACTTTCACGATTGCAGCCGCAGCGCTGCTCGTGACATCATGTAACGATGAGATGGACAACGGCCTGAAGACAGGCGACGAGGGAACCGTGACATTCACAGCGCAACTGCCTTCGGAAATGGGCACCCGTGCGTTTGCCGACGGACTGACGGCGAAACATCTGCAATATGCAGTGTATGAGGCTGGACAATCAACACCTCTGAAGGTGTTCGGCGACGAGACAACTGTTGTGGGAGAAGCCGAAATGGTCAACCTCAAGAAATCGGTAACCCTGAAACTGACTTCCGGCAAATCCTACGACGTGATTTTCTGGGCTGACGCCACAACCGATTCTCCATACACTTTCAATCCGGCATCACAGGAAGTGAGTGTGGACTACAGCAAGGTGAACAACAACAGCGACAATTGCGACGCTTTCTTCAAGAAAGAAACAATCACCGTAAGCGGAAACCAAAGTGTTGACGTCAAACTTACACGTCCGTTCGCGCAGGTGAACATAGGAACCGACGACTTTGACGCCGCCAAGGCCTCCGGACTGGAAGTGACCCAGACCGAAGTTGTGGCAAAAGCATTCGCCACGCTGAACCTTGCCACCGGCGAAGTTTCCGACGAGGCTGACCGCACATTCACTATGAAAGCCATTCCGACAGCATCAGACGGAGAGTTTCCCGTTGCCGGTGGCTACAAATACCTGTCGATGGACTACCTGCTCGTAGGTGCTGACAAGGCGACTGTCGACGTGGCTTTCAACTATGGAGGCCCGCAGAGCCGCACGTTCACAAACGTGCCAGTGCAGCGCAACTACCGCACAAACATCTACGGCTCGCTGCTCACAAACACCACTGACTTCAATGTGGTCATCGAACCGGCATTTGCAACTACCAACTACAATCTCGGCGCTCTCTACACAGCTTCGCAAATCGGTGGAGCGGTGACGCTGAGCGACAACGTCGACTTTGACCGCACAATCGCTGTGCAACCAGGCAAAACAATGTCAGTGAACCTCAACGGGAAAACGGTGAAAAACACCACCGACTTGTGGGAAAACCCAAGCGTGCCAAACAGCTGGTCTCTGTTCTCTGTAAGAGGCACCGACAGCAAACTGACTCTTTCAGGCGACGGTGATGTCATCGCCAAAGCCAACGACTGCTACGCTATCGATGTTCAGGGCGGAGGACATCTTGTCATCGAGGGCGGACACTACAACGGCAACATCCATGCAGTCTATGTAACCGAAGGTGTTGCGGAAATAAAAGGCGGAACATTCGAGGTGCAGCAGAAATATCCTGACGCAGAGAAAGCCGATGAGTTCGTGCTCAACTGCCTTGACGAGAACTACAAAAACGGAACAGCGAAAATCATCGTTACCGGCGGCACGTTCATTGGATTCAACCCTGGCGACTGCAAGGCTGAGGGCAACGGCACCAACTTCGTAGCCCCTAGCTATGCATCAATCGCAAACGGCACAGCTGCCGACGGCCGCACCATCTGGAAAGTTGTGCCGGCTGTGGAGGCTACAACAGAAGCGGAACTTGAAGGGTCTTTCAAAAGAGGCTCTGTAACTGCCATTAGTTCAAACATAAGCACAGCTACTATCACAACTTGCCATTCAAAGTCAAATTTAGTATTCAAAAACGGTAGCGTTTTAAAGTTAGAGCCAACAGAAACAGGCGACCTATACACATTGAGTGTCCGCAAAAATAGCAATTTGACGATTTCAGGCAATGGCTCTATCATTGCCCCAGTCCTTATTAGTCCCAACCCAACAACATCTCAGGCTGCAGCTATAGAAGTCGGGGTTCAAGCATATTCTGGAATCGTAAACATCTACGACAATGTCACGCTCGAGGGCAACTCAGGAGCAGCTGGCAGCTATGCTTTAAGACTTGTTAATGGCACGGCGAATATTTACGGAGGTCATTTCAAAACAGCAGGAGGATTAAACGGGGACTCTGAATGTATCTATTTACAAAGCATAAAACCTTGGAGGGGGACCTATAGACAATGCAACCTCAACATCTATGGTGGCATTTTCGAGACAACAGGAGATGCTAAATATCTAATCAACTGCAAGGACGAGCCATACAAAGATGGCAAATGCGCCATCAAAATCATGGGCGGCATATTCGTAGGCTTCAATCCTGCCGACAACACTGCCGAAGGCGCACATACCAACTTCGTTGCCTCTGGCTACAAATCGGTAGAGACCACCTACAATGGCAAGCAGGCTTGGAAGGTTGTTAAAGAATAACGTACAGCAAGCATCTACAGCTTCATAATATGGTCGGCGTCGTGTCTGCACAGGCACGGCGCCTATTTCGTTTCATGTCACCGTCGTGCCTCGCGGCGCTCGTCGGCGCGGCTCTTGCTCGTTGTGACGAGAAACACGCCCACAAAAATCATCGCCACGGCAAGCCCCTTCATCACGTTGAACGAGTCGAGCCCGAGACAAACCGTCACGACACACGCCACTACGGGCTGCACGTAGTTGTACATTCCAGCCACCGTGGGACGCAGATTCTTCTGCCCGACAATGATAAACATATAGCTCACAAACGTGGCAAACACCACGATAAACGCCACGGCAAACACATCGTCCCATCCAAGCGCAAGCCAGTCGGTTGCCACAAGACTCGAATATGAGAACGGAAGCGTGCAGAGAAAAGCATAGGTAAACATCCACTTCATCACCGTCACAAGCGAATAGCGGCATATAAAATTCTTAAACAAGACAAGGTAGGTGGCATAGCTCAACTGGGCGAAAAGCACAAGCAGGTCGCCAAGTATGGGATGTGAGCCAGCCGCCGTTGCAGCGGCACCACTGCCCAGAATGAGCATCAACGCGCCCCCAGCCCCGAAAGCTATACCTGCCACCTTTTTCCCCGTGACCGGCTCACGAAGGAATACGGCGGCAAGAAGCATTGCCCACAAAGGCATACTCGTGGTGATTATCGACGCGTCGGCAGGCGACGACAGCCCGACTCCAAAGATGAAACTACCCTGATTGAACACGATGGCAAGAAGCGACGCGGCAAACAGACGCAGCATGTCGCGCGGCGGCACGTGCTCCGGTTTTTGAAACAGCGACACTGCCCAGAACAGCACCATCGCGCCGAAAATGCGCAAATCGGTGAGCACAAACGGCGTGACCACACCGCCAGCCATAACAACCTTGGCAAGGGGCGACATCAAGCCCCAACTCGTATTCGCCAGCAGCATCGCGCCGTGGCCTTTCCAACTGAATTTTTCCATAATCGGGCACAAAATTAGACATAAATATATTATTTATACCTACCTTTGCACCAAAATTCAAAAGATGACAGACAAGAGTTATTCTCTCACCATAACAAAAGAACAACTGGCAGAATTGCCCCGAGTGGAGTTTCCCGGTGTAATCAAGGTGGTAAACACCGCCGCCGAGGCACGCAAAGCGGTGTCGATACTGAAAAAATATCCTATCCTCGGCTTCGACACCGAATCAAAGCCCACATTCAGAAAAGGAGTGCCTATCCACGTCTCGCTGATTCAGATTTCAGCCGACGATGTGTGCTTCCTTTTCCGCGTGCGCAAAATTGACGACCTCGAGCCTCTGCACGAAATCATGGACAACCCCGACATTCCAAAAATCGGACTGTCGCTCCACGACGACTTCTCGATGCTCGCCCACAACTACGACTTCCACCCCCAGGGATTCATCGACCTGCAGAAACTTGTGCCCGACTACAATTTCGGCTGCTCAAGCCTGCAGAAAATCTACGCAATCCTGTTTGACATGAAAATCTCAAAGTCGCAACAGCTGTCGAACTGGGACGCCGAGACGCTCACCGAGGCACAGACATCCTACGCCGCCATCGACGCATGGGCGTGCATACGCATCTACCGACGGCTGCTCAGCGAGGCGTTTGTGCCGGAAGAGTCAAAATACAAAGTAATAAAATCAACCGACAATGAAAACTAAAAAATCCACATGGCTGCCGCTGCTGCTGCTTGTTTATCTGATGGTGATGGCCTACGTAGGCCGCGGACAGGTGGCTGCAGGCAAGTATCTGCAATATTTCGGAGTGATGGGCGTGTCGCTGCTCGTAATCGTGCTGCTGCATTTCACGCTCAAACACAAAGAGCGCCTCAAAAAGCTGCGCGAGAACGATGAAGAATTGCCGCAACGGAGCCGAAAAGAAGGCAACGAAGAAAAATGACCCGTTTATTTTTGGTCATTACCTTTTATATCATTAAATTTGTTCACTTTAGAAAAATCTTATAAAACCTAAAAATATTATGGACAACGAACTCCTAAAACAAGTTACGGAAAAAGCCGAGAAATGGCTTTCTCCTGAATACGACGAAGAAACACGCGCTGCCGTAAAGGCTATGCTCGACAGCGAAGACAAGACAGAACTCATCGAGTCGTTCTATAAAGACCTCGAATTCGGCACTGGTGGCTTGCGCGGAATCATGGGCGCCGGCTCAAACCGTATGAACATATACACTGTTGGCGCCGCCACCCAAGGCTTGTCAAACTATCTGAAAGTGGCGTTCAAGGACCTCCCGGAAATCAAGGTTGTGGTGGGTCACGACGTGCGCAACAACAGCCGCAAATTCGCTGAAATCGTTGCCGACATCTTCTCGGCCAACGGCATCAAGGTGTATCTCTTCGACTCTTGCCGCCCTACTCCGGAAATGTCGTTTGCAATCCGCCATTTCGGATGCCAGAGCGGTGTGATCATCACTGCATCTCACAACCCGAAAGAATACAACGGCTACAAAGCCTATTGGGACGACGGCGCGCAGATGATCGCCCCTCACGACGTGAACACAATCAAATATGTCAACGAGGTGACCGACGTTGCCGACATCAAATTCAAAGGCGACCCGTCGAAGATTGAAATCATCGGAGAGGAAGTTGACAAGATTTTCCTTGAAAAAGTAAAAAGCCTGTCGCTCAGTCCAGAGGCAATCAAGAGACATCACGATATGAAGATTGTCTACACGCCAATCCACGGAACCGGCTTGAAACTGATTCCACGCTCTCTTGCAAACTACGGCTTCACAAACATCATCGGCGTGCCTGAGCAGGAAGTGCTCAGCGGCGACTTCCCCACCGTTGCTTCGCCAAACCCAGAAGAGCCGTCGGCTATGGCAATGGCCATCGAGAAAGCAAAGGAAACCGGCGCAGAGGTAGTGATGGCTTCCGACCCCGACGCTGACCGCATCGGCCTCGTGATCCGCGACAACAACGGCGAGTATGTGCTCATCAACGGAAACCAGATTGTGATGATTTTCCTCAACTATCTGATGACCCGCAACACGGAGCTCGGCACACTCACCGGCAATGAATACATCGTGAAGACAATCGTGACAACCGAGACAATCCGCACAATCGCCGAAGCTCAGCACATAAAGATGTATGACTGCTTCACCGGCTTCAAATGGATTGCCAACGTGATGCGCGAAAACGAAGGCAAAGCCCGCTATCTGGGTGGCGGCGAGGAAAGCTACGGCTTCCTGGCCGAGGATTTCGTCCGCGACAAAGACTCAGTGTCGGCAATCTCGCTCATGGCTGAAATCGCAGCTTGGGCAAAAGACAAGGGCTTGAACATGACCGACATGCTGATCGACATCTATATGAAGTACGGCTTCTCGCGCGAGAAAGGCATCTCTTTGGTGCGCAAAGGCAAATCGGGCGCAGAGGAAATCATCGCCTTGATGAAACAATTCCGCGAGAACCCACCGAAGGAAATCGCCGGATCGCCAGTGGTGACCGTAAAAGACTTCCAGTCGCTCGTAGAGACAAACGTGGCGACAGGCGAGACAAAGAAACTCGACATGCCGGCTACGTCAAACGTGCTCCAATACTACACAGCCGACCGCACGAAAGTGTCTGTCCGCCCGTCGGGAACAGAGCCTAAGATCAAATTCTACATCGAGGTTCACGACACTCTCGCTTCCGCCGATGAATATAAAGCAACAGAGGCACGCGCAGACGAGAAAATCAACCGCATCGCGAAAGAATTCGGCATCACTAAGTAAAAATAGTCTGATATTTATCATAAATAATGGGTTGCGCATGTGTGCAACCCATTATTTTTTTGCCTGTTATATAATAATTCGCCACACTGATGCGTTACTGATATGTATGAACTTTAAACAATATTGCCTATGCAGAAAAACTCTACTCATTTGATTACAAAAGAATGCAACGGAACACAACAATCTTCCGTCAAACCAAGAAAATCAACAATCGAGTTTTTGAAGCAGTTTGCAAGAGCCTACACCTATCAGCAGCAAATGCCATACCAGTTAGGCGGATTCATTGCCAATTAAAACTGCCAATTCAGAAACCTGGCACAACGCTTCCTCCACATGGAGGAAGCGTTTTCCATTAAAAATCACACTTTTCCGTCCAACCGCCGCATTTTCAAGTTAAAAACAGTTTACAATCGTGCATTTTAATTAAAAATTAAAAAATTAATAAATTTAAGAGTCGGATTTAAGATATGTTTCATATATTTGCAATATCAAAAAAAGTGTAAAAACGATGAAGAAAAGTACGATTTGGATATTGACCATCATAATGGCGCTGACATTTGTCGGCCTGTTGTATATGCAGTTCGTATATATGGAGGAGATGGTGAAGATGCGCGAACAGCACTTCTCGGAAGGCGTGAAGCGCAGCCTCTACTCTTTGTCGACAGCTTTGGAGAAAAACGAGACAAAAAACTATCTCGAGGAAGAGCTGCTGATGTTGGAGCCAGGGATATTTGACTCAAACTCATTCCTGAAGACAGACAACTTCATGAACACATCCCTCTCGCAAGAGTCCGACCTTCCGGCAACAAACCGGCGCACTCCCGTAGAGCAGGACAAGCTGCGCAAATTTCAGGAAAACCTGCGCAAGCAATTCCTTTATCAGAAAGGTCTGCTCAACGAAGTGATACTCACCATACTCAACCAGTCGAGCAACCGCCCCATCACAGAGCGCGCCGACTCGGCAATGGTCAACAACTACCTTCGCACCGAGCTCGGCAACAACGGCATTCCACTCGCATGGGAATATGCCATAGCCGACCGCAAAGGCCACATTGTCTACAAGACTAACGGCTACGACGAAACGGTAGACAAAGAAGACGTATTCATACAGACGCTGTTTCCCAACGACACCGAGTCGCGGCGCAACTATCTATACGTCTACTTCCCAGAGCGCGACAAATACATATTCTCATCCGTACGGTTCATGATTCCGTCGTTCGGATTCACATTCGTGCTGCTTGTAGTGTTCCTGTGCACCATCGTAATCGCATTCCGCCAAAAGAAACTGTCGGAAATGAAAAACGACTTCATCAACAACATGACCCACGAATTCAAGACTCCGATATCAACCATCTCGCTCGCAGCACAGATGCTCAACGACGACACCATGCGCAAAAGTCCGACGATGATGCAGCACATATCAACCGTAATCAACGACGAGACAAAGCGGCTGCGCTTCCAAGTAGAGAAGGTGCTTCAGATGTCGATGTTCGACCGTCAGAAAGCCACCCTCAAACTGCAGGAAGTAAACGCCAACCAATTGATACAAAATATCGTAAACACCTTCAAGCTCAAAGTTGAGAAATACGGCGGACGCATCGACGCCCGACTCGACGCCGAAATTGCCGACGTGAAAGTCGACGAGATGCACTTCACCAACGTGATTTTCAACCTGCTCGACAACGCTGTCAAATACCGACGCGACGACTGCCCGCTGCAGCTCACCGTGGCGACACGCAGCCTTCCAGGCGACAAAATCGAAATCTCGATAGCCGACAACGGCATCGGAATAAAACGCGACGACTTGAAAAAGGTTTTCGAAAAGTTCTACCGCGTGTCGACCGGCAACCGCCACGACGTGAAAGGATTCGGCCTCGGACTGGCATACGTGCACAAGATGGTGACCGAGCTGAAAGGCGAAATCCGCGTGGAGAGCGAATTCAACAAGGGATCGAAATTTATAATTACATTACCATTAATAAATGAATAATCATGGAAGAAAGATTGCGTATTTTGTTATGTGAAGATGACGAAAACCTCGGCATGCTGCTGAGAGAGTATCTTCAAGCGAAAGGCTACAACGCCGATTTGTTTCCCGACGGTGAAGCCGGCTACAAGGCTTTCTTGAAGGGTAAGTATGACTTGTGCGTGTTCGACGTGATGATGCCAAAGAAAGACGGCTTCACGCTCGCACAGGAAGTAAGAACCGTAAACAGCGAAGTGCCTATCATTTTCCTTACGGCAAAATCACTGAAGGAGGACATCCTCGAAGGCTTCAAAATCGGTGCCGACGACTATATCACAAAGCCGTTCAGCATGGAAGAGCTCGTGTTTAGAATCGAGGCTATCCTGCGCCGCGTGAAAGGCAAGAAAGGCAAGGAAATCACGATGTACAAAATCGGCAAGTTCACTTTCGACACTCAGAAACAAGTGTTGATGATCGAGGATAAAATCACAAAACTCACAACCAAGGAGTCGGAACTGCTGAGCCTGCTCTGCGCTCACGTAAACGAAATCCTCGAGCGCAACTTCGCCCTGAAGACAATCTGGATTGACGACAACTACTTCAACGCCCGCAGCATGGACGTATACATCACCAAACTGCGCAAGCACCTGAAGGACGATCCTTCAATCGAAATCATCAACATCCACGGAAAGGGCTACAAACTCATTGCTCCCGACGTGGAAGCAAAGGCGAAATAAGACAACGCCAACTTAAACCCCAACACAGGGCGGAGAGCTGCAAAAGCAGCTGACTCCGCCCTGTTTGCGTATGCGCCGACGGAGAAACCTCCACATCGCGGCAAAGCGGCATATAAGCCGAGAAACGGCGCGGCATGCGTGACGGCAGCACACACCGGTTTGGCGCGGAATCGCACAAGGCGCATCCAGACTATAGGAGCGCATGCCTGCCAACGTAGCCGATGCGCGAGCACAGCAGAGTGCGTCTAGACTCGACATGCCCCAGCATCCTGCGTGCCGGAGGTACGCCACTACGGATAAGTCGGCGCACATGCCTATGCCGAGCATATAAAAGATGAGAGACCCACCAAATGGTGAGCCTCTCTTAGTGGCGGGAGCAGGATTCG
>OLGM01001294.1_pt1 | contig 11642 bp, 10 predicted proteins | sample 1606001 | NCBI WGS metagenome assembly OLGM01 (sample SAMN03283294) | human gut metagenome | biome: human-associated habitat; material: feces | host: Homo sapiens | place: Peru | collected 2012
CACTTACTTTTGCAGACCCATTTATTATTAAAGTTGTACTAACTGCAGCAAATCCAATAGACATTATTAAAATTGCAACTATTATTGCAGTTTTTCTCTTCATTTATACACACACCATTCTATATCAAGTATACAATATTTTTGTTGTATATTATATTTAATATTAATATTATGTGTAAATATTTACATTATATAAAAAAAGCACAACTAAGTTGTGTTTTTCTTAAGATAAAGTTTCTTCTCCAGCAACTAAAGCATCCATTGTATTTTTTATTGTTTCAATAGTAGATTCATCTGGAGCCATAACATATGCAATAGAAGAACCTGATGAATAACAAGCTCCTCTTGAATCAGTTCCGTTTGCGCTTAGCTTAGTAAATTTCCATCCACTAGTTCTATTCATTTGTTTTTTTATGAATTTAATCATTTCATCACTAGTCATATTTGTACTTACTTTTTTATCTAAAGCATTTAATATTGAACTATATTTAGTAATAATACTTGGACTCATTGCTTTATTAATAATAGCTTCTAAAATCATCATTTGATTTTCTCCTCTAGCACGATCTCCAGTTTGGAAAGTATGCCTATGTCTAGCTAAAGCAAGAGCTTGTTCACCATTTAATGTTTGTTTTCCTTTTTTCAAACAAATTTGTTTATCTCCAAATTCTCTTTTAGAATTTTGCTCACAGAAATTTTTAGGAACATCTACTTCAATTCCTTTTAAAGCATTAACGATACTTACAAATGAAGTAAAATTAACTCTAGCATAATAATCTATCTTTTCATCATATAAATCACTTAATGTAAGTAAAGACTCTTCTACTCCATAAATACCTGCATGAGTAAGTTTATCCATAGCTTTTTTAGAATGTAATTTCACATAATAATCTCTTGGTGTTGAAACCATTAAAATATTTTTAGTACGTGGATTAACACCAATTATTAAATTAACATCACTTCTTGCTTTATTTTGAACTGAACCACTTGTATCAATTCCACTTATATACATAAAAAATGCTTCTTTAGTAATATCTTTAGTACTTTTTATTGTCTTAACTTCAGTTTCAATTTTAAAAGATTCAATTTTCCTAAGCTGTTTATAAAGACTTTCATTTTCTTCTTTTATAATGTCTTCTTTAGATACTTCCATTATAATTGCATCATACGAATTATTTTCAAGTTTATTAAGCATTTCATTAAGTTCATCTTCTTTATGATATGAAAAATCAATTTTTTCATCCATTTTTTTTATAACTTGATTAATTTTCTTATCTTCTTCACTTGATAAATATCCAAATTTCTTATCATCTAAATCTTCAAGCTTACTATATTTACTATTTAATACATATACTCCATATTCATCTATTCTTTTACCAATATCAGTTATACTTTTAATAAATTCTAAAGTATTTGCTCCATATACTAAAAATATACTTTCTAAAGCTATAATTAATATAGTAAAAACTAAAAATAAACGTTTTATCCATAAACGAAGTCGATTATTATTTAAAATAATAGTAATTAAAAAAATAACTACAACTAAAAATAAACCACCTATTAAAATTAAAGGTAAAGGAAATATATCATTATAAATCGCGAATGAAAATGATATAACAGATAAAATTATCAACAAAAATGATATAAGTTTATAAAATAAATTATGCTTCTTTTTTTTATGTTTTTTCGGTTTCATTGCTTGTGTGTTTTCTAACTCAATTCTTGTCACACATATCACCTCTTATTTAATTTTAGCATATTGACTTATTTTGAAAACACTTATTCATAATTGTTGATAATTAGTTTACACTCAGTTAATTGTTTCTTTAATTCTTTTTATTACCTTCTTTTCAATTCTTGAAATATAACTTTGAGAAATACCTAACATATTAGCAACTTCTTTTTGAGTATATTCTTCAGTATTATTAAGTCCATATCTTAAAGTCATTATTAGTTTTTCACGATCACTCAAAGTATTTAGTTCATTTATTAAATATTTTGTTTCTTGCTTTTTATTTACACTTTCAGCAACTATATCTTCTTCAGTTCCTAAAACATCTTCTAATGCAAGTGTATTTCCTTCTGCATCATAATTTAAAGTTTCTTCTAAACTAACTTCCACTTTTTTCTTTTTATTCTTTCTTAAAAACATAAGTATTTCATTAGATATACAACGTGATACATAAGTTGCTAATTTAATATTTTTATCAGCTTTATAAGTATTAATTCCTTTTATTAAACCTATAGAACCAATTGATACTAAGTCTTCTATATCATATCCAGTATTTTCATATTTTTTAGCAAGAAAAACAACTAATCTTAAATTATGTTCAATTAGTTTATCTCTAGCATATTTATCACCTAAACTACTTTTTAAAGCAAGATTATACTCTTCTTCTTTACTAAGTGGAGGTGGCAATATATCTGTGCTTCCTATGAATAAACATGAATCACCTTTTTTTAGAATGCTTAAAATTTTATTTATAATTTTTTTTAACATGTTATCTCTCCTCTTATATGTTCATTTAAAATAATATCTATATTATTTTTTAATACATTTTCATCTATTAAGCCTAATAAGACATTTACTTCTTTAGAATTAATATAAACTTTATCAACTTTTATACATTTTAAAATTGATTCATTATTTATTACTTTATAAGGAACATAAAATATTTTATGGCTTTTAAAATTAATATTTTTATTTACCATGATTACTGGTAAATTTGTTATTGGATCTATTAAAGTATTTCCTGTATCCATATAACCCTTAAGATTATAAGTATTATCTTTATCAACAATTATAATTTCATATATTTTTTTTAAATCCACTTTATATTTATTCATTGCATATAAATATATTCCTAAAATAATTGGAGAAATAATAATCATCATTACTATATTAACTTTATATGCACTTCCACTTAACATATATTGAGATCCACCTATAATAATTGTAATTATATAAAAATAAAAAGTATTTTCAATAATATTTTTTTTACCAAAAGAAACTACAACCATAATTAAACTTAATAAAAATTTAAATAAAATAAGAAAAATTGAATCTATTTTCACAAATAAAGTTATTATACTTAAACTACCAATTATTGATGATAATAATAGTCTTTTAAAAGGAGTATTTCTTTTTAAAAGAACTGAAGTTGCTGTAAGTATTAATAAGTCATATACAAAGTTTATAATAATTACTAAATCTAAATATACCTTCATAATATCACCAATATTATCTTATCGAATATTGATTAAATAATATGTCAAATAAGATATCAGGTCATAAAAAAAGAAGATATTATCTTCTTTAAGTTATGCAATTCTAAATGCTGGAGAAACACCACCTGTACCTAAAGCATGATCACAGTTACCATTAGCACTTATACCTAAGAAAGGATAAGAATTAGTAGCATTTACTGAACGAAGTAACCACCAAAGATTGCTTCCATTATATTTCTTTATTGCTCCAGAATAATTACTTGTTGTTACTCCTAAGTTTTTGTAATAATCTAATTGTTTTGTTTCGGCATCAACTCTGTCATATGAATGTTTTGTTCCATGAACTTCTTTTGATGTTAATAAATACAATTTATCTTGAGTTTCATAGTTTGCAGAATCACTTCCTGAATGGCCTGAAATTACATTTGTTAAAGTTATAACATCTTGTAATTCACTTGGTAATGCATCATATACTGTTCCATTTAGATATGTACGAATTGTTGAAGACTTCCAACCTCCAGAATTTGAATTAGAACTATTAAATGATTGCGTAGTTACAATATCTGCAAATTCAATTACAAATCCACATGCTGTTTCACTTGTTTCTCCATTTGTGCATTCACTCATGTTAGATATACGTACAGTATGCGTTCCAAAAGATCCAACACTAACTTCTTTTGTATCTCCTATACTATATTTACTTGTATGCCCTTTTTTAACATTTTTTGCTATTGTACTCCAATCATCTTCAGCAAATGAAACGGATTCAATTCCTAAAGTATCTCTTTCTAACGCATTAAAGGTTAAAACACAAACATATGCCTCTCTTACTTCTTCTGTAGCTACTTTTTCTAAATTAACTGTTAATGTTCCATTTAATGTTTCTTTTGCTAAAACTTTCTTTACATTATTTTCTAATTCATTTTTGATACTTGTATATTTGGCAGACCCACCATCTTTTACTTTACAATTTACTTGCACTTCAGCATCATAGTTTGCTGAATTATTTGTTACTTCATAGTTTAGGACTGATGTTTGATTCAAAGACTTTAAATCACTTGTTTCAAATGTAATTGTCTTCTTATCTTGACTTACTACATTTGCATAAACATCTGTTCCATCTAATGAAGCTGCAGTAAATATTACAGAAAAATCATCTGTATTTTCTCCTACTTTTGCAGACCCATTTATTATTAAAGTCGTGCTTATTGCAGCAAATCCTACTGTTAGCATCAATATTGCAACTATTATCCCTTTCTTTTTCATATATTCACTCCTTTTCGTTTTTACTTTATTAATGTTATTCGTGCATATCCATTACCAGATTTAGCACAATTTTCGGTTGGAGTTTTACTTACGCATGTAGTTGATATAGTTTTAATAGATTCTTCAGTAGATTCATCACAATCATAACAATACATAGATTTATTTGTTAATAGCGAATTTCCTATATAAGAAGAACCACCAGCTCCACCTTTTACTGCTCCGGCTCCACCTCCGTAGAAGCCTCCGCCTCCAGCTCCGCCTCCACCGGCTCCAGAATCTCCGCAATTTGCATCGGTACTGGCACCTTGTCCAAATGTACCTGAATATTTGGTATTATAGGATCCATTAGTTATTACCCCACCACTTATGCCTTGTCCACCTGTTGTTTGATTTCCTCCAGTTGCAATTGTAGTTTTCCATGCACTACCCAATGATACTACGGCAGCACTTTTTCCAGAAAATCCTCCAGCATTTCCACCACTTGTATACGAAAAGCTACTTCCATTATATAGCCATCTGCTGATACCTCCGCCGCCTCCGGATATAATTAATATATCAGCTTTTTTACTTTCTAAAGTTGAAAGGATTCCCGAAGTTACGGCAATGTGTGTTGCTCCACCTCCGCTACCCGCGTAAGAATAATGGTCTCCTTGAGCATAAGCTATTCCACCTCCATTATAGCCACCTACAATATTTCCAGAACTACCAGTACTCCCAGCCCCGCCAATATTTAAGAATAGGTTTTGATCTTTCTCTAATTTTATCTCACCAATTGAATAGCCACCATATCCACCATAATATGTATCGTCATAACTTCCACCTTGAGCTCCCCAGGTTTCAAGTTTATATATCCCACTTAAAGGAGCAGTAAAAGTTTGTTCTCCTCCTGTATAATCGTAAGTCCATTCTGTTGGTCCCTCGTATCCTAAAGAATCTCTTTCTAGTGCATTAAATGTTAAAACACATACATACTCTTCTCTTACTTCTTCAATAGAAGTTTTATTTAGTGTTACTGTTAACGTTCCATTTAACGTTTCTTTTGCTAATACTTTTGTTGCATTCCCTTCAAATTCATTTTTGATACTTGTATATTTTGCTGTTGTATTTTCTTTTACTTTACAATTAACTTGCACTTCAGCATCATAATTACTTGAATTATTTGTTACTTCATATGTAAGTATACTTGTTTGATTCAATGTCTTTAATTCATTTGTTTCAAATGTAATGACTTTTTTAGTATTATCTATTACATTTGCATATACATCTGTTCCATCTAATGAAGCTGCAGTAAATATAACTGAAAAGTCATCTGCATTTTCAGAAACTCGTGCATTTCCATTTATAATTAAAGTTGTACTAATGCTAGCAAACCCGATTGCCATTATTAAAATTGCAACTATTATTGCACTTTTTCTTTTCATTTATACACACACCATTCTGTGTTAATTATACAATATTTTAACTGTAGATTTTATTTAATATTTCTATTATGTGTAAATGTTTACATTTTATATGTATTATGTTATATTTAATTTAGTGAGAAGCAAAGTTTCTTTAGGACGCGATGCTTACCACCGTTTGGGGTGCACCTTTTTCAAAAGAAAAGGTGCTTTTTTATTTTATATACTTTTATATAAAATAAAAAATTATAATAAATAAAATGGCAATTAAAACATCAGTTTTAAATGATTTCTTAAACAGTATAAATCAATTTCCTACTACATACGTCCTACATATAAGAAAGTGATAAGCATCTCATTCATATTCTAGAGTGGTTATTATAAAATAATAAAAAAGTATGTCAATAGATTCGACATTTATCGACATAATTAGAACCTAAAAAGTTAAAAATGCATAAAAAAAAGAAGATATTATCTTCTTGGTCCTCTTGGTGGAGGTGGAGCTATTGGAGGTTTATTTTCCCTCATTCTATCATCTTGTAATTCATTATATTTATTATAAGGACTTTTAACTCCATAATATCCATATTGATCTTCGTAGTATTGTTTATAAGCTTCTTTTTCTTTATCAATTGTTTCTTCTTTTTTAGGTTCATTTGCCTTTTCTTCTTTTTGAGCTCTAGAAATTTGTTCTTGATATATAGCATCTTCCCTTATACGTTCTAAATTTTCTTTTTCTTCTTTATCGGCTAAAGCTTTTGAAGCTTGACGAGCATATTCATAAAATATATTTGTATCTTGATATTTTTTTATATACTCTTCTACTTCTTTTCTAGTTTCAGGATTTTTCAAATCTAATGGTAAAGTATTACCTTTACTATCTGTATCTAAAGTAATATTAATAAATTCAAGAATTCTTCTATCACTGGTAAATGGATTATTTTTTACAAAATCATATTCTGAACCTGTAGATATTTCAGCTTTAGGTACATAACCATAAAAAATATTAGTATCATTCCCTGGTTTTTTAGCTACATATATGTATTTATTATTTAATTTTCCATCTTTAGTTAATTTTGGTCCAATGCAAATTTCTTTACCATTATTAGATGCAAACAATCTTGGTTGATAAAGATAAATTGGCATTTCAATTTTACTTCCAGCATTACATCTTAAAGTTCCTTTAACTACAATATCTTTGTCAATATCAAATTGAAATTCTTCTCTTAAACGTACATCAATTTTATCTTCACTATTTTTAGTATTTAAAAAACTCATAGTTTTAGTTTTATCTATTGAATTTTCAAATTTTCTTTTTCTTATTAGTTCTTCTTGATATTCCGGAGAATTTTCTAATTCTTCTTGTTTTTTCTTTTTATTTTCTGCTTTTTTAAGTCTTATTGCTCCAACTATATCAGGAAATTTTTTTACTAAAGCATAACCTCCACCAAATATTGCAGCTAAAGCAATTACTGTTAAATCAAATGGATCCATATATTCACCTTCTCATCTAAATAATAGTATAAAATGTATACTCAAGTCAATAAAATGTATATTAATTTACATCTTTATACTCAATTAATTTTTCATCTACATTACTAATTGATTCGAATTTTTTACTGATTTTATCAGTTGTTGTATGTATATCTTTAACTTCACTAGAAACTGAATCAATACTTTTAGATAATTTATCCCAACGATCTTTATATCTTTTAAATTCAATACCAAGTTTATTAAGTTCCTCATGAATAACTTTAGTATATTTGTCTCTTTCAATATTTTTTAAAATCATACTTATTGTTGAAAGGGTTGACATTAAAGTAGTTGGTCCACATATCCAAACTTTTTTATTATAAGCATAATTTAAAATATCTGAATGATATGCATTAATTTCTGCAAATATAGCTTCTGCTGGTAAAAACATGATAGCTTCATCAGATGTAACACCATTAATAATATATTTACTAGCAATATCATCTATATGTTTTTTTACATCTGCTTTAAACAATTTTAATGCTGCTTCTCTTTCTAATTTAGTATTATTTGTATTAGTCATTTTTTCATAATTTTCTAAAGGGAATTTTGAATCTATACAAATAGTACCTAAAGGAGATGGTGCAAATATAACAGCGTCACTTATATATCCATTTGGTAAATGATATTGAATATCATAAACAGTTCTTTTTTCTCCAAATATATTAGTTAATATATAATTTAAGTTTACTTCTCCAAATGTTCCACGAGTCTTTTTATCTGTTAAAACACTTTGTAAACTTATAATATCTTTAGATAATACATCGATATTCTTTTGAGCTTCATCTATTTTAGAAAGGCGTTCTAGAACAGATGTAAACGTCTTATTTGTTTTTTCTAAGTTTTCATCAAGTTTTTCATTTACTTTATCATTAATATGATTAAGTTTATTTTCTACTTTATCATTTAATTCAGAAAAATCTTTAATAAGTTCACGAGTTAAATCATATTTAAAATCACCCATATTTTTAGTTAAATCATTTTTAAAACTTGAAAGTTCTCCAACTAAATTAAGTTCACTAGTTTTATTCTTCTTAGAACTTACTATATTTACTATTAATAAAATTATTACTAAAATTAATAAACCAATTATAATATACTCCATATAAACCTCTAATCTAAATGTAAATATTTATTTATTATTTTACTTATTACAAATGCCAGTATAAGCATTATTACTATTTTTATTAAATATTCTGGATGTGTTAAACATTCAATTAATGTTGTACCAATATAGCCCCAGAAATAAACCATAAATACTTTACCTATCATCATGCTTATCATATATTTTTTTCTAGTCATATTAGATAAACCAGCTGCTATATTTACAGCAAATGCCGGAGTAAATGGTATCGCTACTAAAATTGCAAGTGATGAAACACTCATTTTATCAACATATCCCATAAACTTATTGAGTTTACCCTTTTCTTTTTTATTTAAGAATTTATTTACAAACCAATTTCTAAACTTACTTCTTATAAGCGTAAAAGATAAAAAACATCCAAAAAGAGTAAAAAACCAGCTTATAAAGAATCCAAAAAATGATCCAAAAGCATAAAAAACAAGAGTAACAAATACACATAACGGCAAAACAGGAAGAATTGATTCAACTGTTATAAGTAAACAGCTTATCAACGCTCCCCATATACCTAAATTAGATAGGAATACTTCTATCCATGAATCTAAATTGTTTAATACTTCATTTACACTTGCTATAACCATGTCCATAAATATCACACATCCATTATATAATAAAATAATTCTTAAATCAATTGAGTTACATCATATCCTTTTAATTCTAAAATGCTTACTACTTCTTTACTTTTTACACCATGTTTACACTTAAAATAATATTTTTTATTTTTTCTTAAATATTTTTCTGGTTCATATATTAATTTTTGATAAGGAATATATTCTATATCTAAATTAATTAATACTCCATCTCCAGAGTAATCACTATATTTTAATCTTTTCATAGTATATTATATTCTGATAATTTTATTTGGTGTGTTATAATTATTATAAACAAAAAGGAGTTTTGTTATGTATAAAAATGAAAATATTTTAATTGGAAGAAATGAATCAGGAGATGCTACTTTACTTTTAAATAAAGCTAATAGACATGGACTTATTACAGGTGCAAGCGGAAGTGGTAAAACTATTACTTTAAAAGTATTAGCTGAAAGTTTTTCAGAAGCTGGAGTTCCAGTTTTCTTAAGTGATATAAAAGGAGACTTAGCGGGATTAATTAAACCAGGTTCTATTGAAACAATAAGTAGTCGTTTAGAAAGTTTAAATATAACTGATTTTGAAGTAAAAGGTTTTCCAGTTACTTTCTTAGATGTTTATTCAAAAAATGGTTCACCCATAAGAACAACTGTTAAAAGTATCGGAGCTAAGTTGTTAGCAAGAATGCTTGATTTAACTGATGCTCAAGAAGGAGTTCTTGCTATTACTTTTAAAATTGCTCAAGATGAAGGATTTGATTTAATTGATTTAAAAGATTTAAAATCTATGCTTACTTATGTTGGTGAAAAAAGAAAAGAATATTCTTTAACTTATGGTAATGTTACTTTACAATCAATTGGATCAATTCAAAGAAACATTTTATCTTTAGAAACTGAAGGTGGAGATTATTTCTTCGGCTTACCGGCTTTTAATATAAAAGATTTAATACATTTTGATGTTGATACTGGTTATGGAAATATAAATATATTAGATGCTCAAACGTTATTTCAAAAACCTACTTTATATGCAACTTTTATGTTATGGATGTTAAATAGTTTATATAATGAACTTCCTGAGGTTGGAGATACTGTTAAACCTAAATTAGTTTTCTTCTTTGATGAAGCTCATCTATTATTTGATTCAATGCCAGATCATTTAATTAAACAAATTATTCAAATAGTAAAACTTATTCGTTCTAAAGGTATTGGTCTTTATTTTATAAGTCAAAGTCCTGGAGATATTCCAGATGAAATATTAGCGCAATTAGGAAATAGATTTCAACATGTTTTAAGAAGTTATACTCCATCCGATGAAAAAGTTATAAAAGCTGCAAGTGATTCTTTTAGAAAAAATGAAAATTTTAATACAATAGATGCAATAAAGACTTTAAAAACTGGTGAAGCTCTTATATCTTTACAAAATGAATATGGTGAACCAACAATAGTTGATAAATTTACTATTTTACCTCCTCAAAGTAAAATAGGAACAATCGAACAATTTGAAAGAGAAAACCATATTAAATCAAACTGGTTATATGGAAAATATGAAAATAAGCTTGAATATACAAAAACATCAGATATAATAAATTCAATTCTTACAAAGAAAGAAAATGAAGAAAAAGACACTGTTAAAGAAAAGAAAACTACCAAAAAAGAAAAAAACGTTATGAGTAAAGCAAGTGAAAGAATGCTTACCAATACTGCATCTTCATTTGGAAGAAAATTAGGTAATTCTCTATTTAAAAAATTATTTAAATAAAAAATATGTGAAAACAAAATCACATATTTTTTTATGCTATTCTAAACGCCGGAGAAACTCCACTTGAATTATTAGCACTATTATAATCCCAATTTCCACCAGCGCGAACGTAAAAAAAGTAAATATTATATGGTTTAACAGCTGAACGAAGCCACCATTCTGAACCAGAGCCATTATATTTTTTTATCGCACCCGAACTATTAGAATCTTTAACTTCCTTGTTTCTATAATAATCTAGTAAACGAGTCTCTGAATTAATTACATCATTAGGATGCATAGTTAATGAAATTTCCTTTGTAGACAATAAATATAATTTATCTTGGGTTTCAAAATTAGAAGTTTCTATACTTCCATGACCTGATATTACTTTTGTTGTAGTTATTACATTTTGTAAATCACTTGGAAGGGATTTATATATTGTATCATTTATATATGTACGCATTTTTGAATCTCTCCATCCACCTGCATTTGTTTCTGTACTATTAAATGGTTGTCTTGTAATTATATCAACAAACTCAACTACAAATCCACATGCTGTTTCACTTGTTTCTGTTGTACATGCACTTTTATTTGCTATTCTTACAACTTGTGTTCCAAAATTAGTTAATTCAATTGTCTTTGTATCTCCTACATTATATACATCAGTATTCCCAGTTTGAACAGCTTTTTGAATAGTTTCCCAACTATCAGTTGTAAATGATACTGGATCTGGAATCCCTTGACCTAATT
>OLGM01001295.1_pt1 | contig 11633 bp, 11 predicted proteins | sample 1606001 | NCBI WGS metagenome assembly OLGM01 (sample SAMN03283294) | human gut metagenome | biome: human-associated habitat; material: feces | host: Homo sapiens | place: Peru | collected 2012
AAATCAATGGAATTCTAGACCCACTACCTAGTGCTGAACATACTTTCCAGGAATCCGAAAACATTCTGATTCTTGCACAAAATTCAGACGTACAAAAATTCCTTCGTTTTTAATGAAATCTTAACATGACGCCTCATTCTTTAACACCGTTTGAACATTGAAAATTCTACAATAAAGGTGTAAGAAAGAGGCGATTATTTATGTTAGGAATTTTATCAGTAGGATCCGTAATCTACATTTCTTTCTTAGTCCCACGACTTTTAAATCACATTTTAAACATTACACACCATTAATGTATGCCACGAGCATACCAATTATCCCCAATTCTAAGGTATATATATACTTAAGAAAGGGGATTTTTATTATGAGAACTTGGAAATTAGTCAGTGGAATCATTTCCATTGTATTAAGTGTATTTGTCGTATTCCAAAGCATGATGGCAGGCCTTGCCAATGCACTAGAAGCCAACGAACAATCAAGTGGAAGCGCAGGACTTGTCGTTAGTATATGCATGCTTTGTGGAGGAATTGTATCCATTGTATCTAGAAAGAACAATTCAAAAGGAACCAACATTGCACTTATTATTCTATTTGGTTTAGCTACACTCACAGGCTTTGTACTTGCAGGAAACTACTCTGATCTATATATTTGGTCAGCATGGTGCTTGATCAATGCAGTACTCGCAATCATCTCATTAAGAAAAGGTATCAGAAATTAAAACTGATACCTTTTTAAAACCCCTTTACTTATCAAGTAAATAGTTATTTTTGCACATTTTTCCGATGTTTTTAGTATCTATTTTGCACATTTTTTCTCTATATCAAAAAAGACAGCAATTAAGCTGCCTATCTTACCATATCACGAGTGATGTCTTTTAAGCTTTTAGCCCCACACATCTCCATAGTATCTTGAAGTTCACTACCAAGCTTATCCACTAAGACTTGAATACCTTCTTCTTTTGCTCCATAAATCGCATTCACAAATGGACGAGCTACAATGACGGCATCAGCACCTAATGCCAAAGCCTTAAAGATGTCGACACCATTACGAAGTCCTCCATCGACAAAGATTTTCATACTGCCATCAACAGCCTTAACAATCTCTTCAAGCACTTCAGCTGTTGCAGGAGTCTGATCTTGAACTCGACCACCATGATTAGAAACCACAATTGCACTAGCACCTGCTTCTTTTGCCTTTAAAGCACCATTCACACTCATAACACCCTTCACAATAAATGGTACTGGAGTTTTCGAAATAATCGCCTTTAATTGTTCCGTATTCATTCTTCCTGCAGGAGGCTGACACCCCTTTAAGAAAGGAAGTCCAGCTGCATCTACATCCATAGCTACCGCAAAAGCGTTACTATCTAAGGATAGATTTAGCTTTTCCAAATACGTTTCTAAACTCCATGGCTTCACTGTAGGAATACCATGCCCATGATTTTCTTTAATAATGCGCGTCGCATTTTCCATAATACTAGGATCTTTTCCATCTCCAGTAAATGCACAAATCCCTGCATCCATACAACTTCTAACTAAGATATCATTATAGCTATTGTCATCATATGCATCTGAATAGTGCATGGCAACAGCTCCTACAGGACCTGCAAAAATAGGATATTTAAATGTCTTGCCAAACAATTCAAGCTCTGTACTTACAGGTGTATTGTCTGTAATTGTATCCATATTCACGCGAATGTTTTTCCAAGCATCATAGTTACGCATCGCAACATCCCCAATACCTTTAGCACCAGGGCCTGGAATCGTATTTCGACATGCCTTTCCATCACACACTAAACAAGACTTACATAGTTTTGTTCCCATCACATCACGACTTTTTTCCATCAATTCCTTATAATCCATAATCATTCCTCCATTAAATTCGCTATTAATAAGCCTAATACTCCGGCTACTAGCTTCACAACCACAAACCAAGTTACACTTGCAGGATTGACTGAGGCAATAAAACCGAGTTGTCCACCAAACACAAAGGCTCCACTCAATGAAAAGGCAGCATTTAAAATCTTACCCTTTTTATTCATTTTACTCAATAATGGCAACATCGCAATACTTGTTCCAAAAGATAAGATAATTCCCATCACTGAGTATTTATCAATATTTAGTATTTGTCCAACTCTTTCAATTTGGCTTGAAAACTTTCTTAATACAATTTCACAAAACACTAAAGAACCACACACAATGATACTCATTTGAAATACAATACGTAGTGCTTCATTGATCAATGTCGCATTTGTGAAATTCATATTGAAGAAGAAAGTCAAACAAACTAGGAAAAAGAAGATGTATCCAAGGATTTGTACTAACTTAGAAAATATCGTTAATACCACAATTAATGTTTTAAATGATATAAAGAATAAACCAATCAAAATTGCACAAATAAAAATAACAGGTAAAAATGAAATGATAAAATGATCTATTTTCAAAAAGAAACCAGTCACAATCAAAACAGGTAATAACCCAACAATACCATACACAACCCCTTTTAAATAGTGGCTCAAATCATCTTTATCCAACTCATTTAAAAAGATAGGCAATTGAAAACTAATCAAGCACCCCAAAGTAGATGTTAATAATACGCCACAGAAAATCAAGATATTATCTGCATGTGTCATAGACTCTATAATGGAATAGCCTCCAAGATCTGGCGCCAACAAGCTCGATATAATCATTTCTTTATTTTCAAATAAACCAGCATGACCATTTAAAAAGGCGATCGCAATACAATAAAAACCCCCGACACTCATCATAAAATCGCCCATCGTAATAATGCCTCGATCAAAAGAAGCAGCTAACCCAAGTCGATTCTTAAACATCTTGTCAAATAAGCCTAAAGCGGCAAAACATAATAAAATAAAAATAATCGGATTCATGACTTCATTCTATTATAAGAAAGAAAAAAAGTCGAAGAAAATTATTAAAATGAGCTTACAAAGAGTATCATTTATGTTCTTTTGAATTAGCTGATAAAACAGCTTCAACTTGTGCAATTAATTGCTCTTTATCTGGCATATAAGTAACGTATTTTGAAGCAAATATATTGTTGTTTAATCCACCTAATGCATATTGCATATCCACATTTCCTTTATCAGTACATAGGATAAGTCCAATTGGTGGATTATCGTCTTTATCATTTACTTCAGCTGCATAGTAATTCAAATACATATTTAGTTGTCCAACTGCTTCAGGCATAAGTTTAATAGTCTTAAGTTCAATTAATACATAAGATTTTAAAATCTTATTGTAGAAAACCATATCAACGTAATAATGAACATTGCCAAAGGTTACTCTTTGTTGCGTTCCGACAAACATAAAACCCTTTCCAAGTTCCAAAAGAAATTTTTCAATTTGTCTTACAAGAGCTTCTTCAAGGTCTGATTCCATCATCGGTTTGTCTTCAGGTAACCCTAAAAATTCAAAAACATATGGATCTTTCACAATATCCTGTGGATTAGCAATCTCATTCCCTTTTAATGCCAAATCTAGTACTTTCTGTTTATTTACATCTCCATTAGATAATAGCAATCTTTCAAAAAGAGATGATGATATTTGTCTTCTAAGTTCTCGAACACTCCATTTTGCGTTAATACACTCTATTTCATAAAAGTTTCGCTTATCTTTATCGGAAATAGATAGCAATTCACAATAATGAGACCAACTAAGTCGTTCAGACAGTGTCTGAACGCTTCCGTACTCTTTATAGAAAGTAATCATATTCCAAATATTTGCACGAGAAAATCCTCTACCAAATTTTTTAGTTAGCTCTTTCGAAAGATAAGATATTGTTTTGGATTCATAATCATTATCACTATTATGTGAAACAGCATCTTCCACAATAATTCTTCCAATTTCCATGTACGTTTTTAACAAAGTATGATTTACTTCAACCGAAACATGATTTCTGGCGTTTAGAAGTATATTTTCTATTTCTTGTATCATTCCATTATTCATAAGTTGATTCATTGATGATGCACCTCCATATATATTTATTTGTATTATTGATTATTTTTTAAAAATTCTTTTAAAGAAGAAGAATCTTTAAATTGCTTTTCTACTCGTTCAGAGCATTCTAATAATCCTAAATCATTTTGATTTTTATATCCTTTATTAGCACCATTTTTTATCAAAAATTTTACAATTTCTGTTTCTCCAAACCACCCTGCATTTATCATCGTTTCATTTAAGCATTCTTCTTTATTATCCGTTAAATATTTTATGAACTCCTTTAAAACTTCAATTCTATTTTCATTGATATTTTCATTTCTACCATATACAGTATGAATCATATATTCTTTAATATTATTTAAAGATTGAATATGACTTAATACAAATTTCAATATCTCAACATGACCATTATTACAACTAGGGAAAATTAGTTTATGCCATTCTTCTTGAGTTAATGGTGTTTCATCATTTATTTTTTTGATGTGATCTATTACTTGTTCATCAGTTTGACTTTGATTTCTTTTACCAATGTAAATTTGTAAGTTTTTTAATTCTTGTTCTGACATATTCTCATCTCACTTTCTAATTTGAATTACAATTCTTTAAACTTAAAACCTTTTATACTGTTTTCTTCTACGGCTTTTTTAAATTATTCTATAACATAAAATATTGACTTTGGAAATTCTGGTAACTTAAAAATAGTTGCGTTCTTTAATTTTTCAGTTTTAATACATATTTTTTAACACCCATCACCCTACCACAAGAAGAAAAATATTTTAATTCTAATTTATCTAAACAAAGAATAACATGTTTATATTAACTTTTCATGAATTTCGAATTTATTCATTAGAAACCATTTTTGCAAGTATCACAAGCCACTAAAGTCATTAATTTATCATCATTTGATGCAACTTCAGCCGTTTTATATAAACCTCTGTTTATTAAATCTGAGATAAAGACAGTAAATTCTAAAGAAACATCTAAATTATTAAGATTGATATTCATTACATCAAAAATCTCATAATTTCTTGTTTCATCTTCTACAATAAAATTGAAGTTTGGATGTTTCTGATAACAATTTTTAATCAATATAACTCATAAGTAGAGTAAAGATAATGTTACTCCATTTAGATGAATGTCCATAGATTACTACATTTTGAGAATCAATATTTCCATCAACTGATATAAAGGGAATTCCTGCATTGCCATATTGTTTTCAATGTTTCTTCGAACATAGAAATCATGATCCGGTACTGTACGATTGGTTCATATATAATACGATCATCAAATTCTAAAATACCGACAACATCTTTATTTGTTTTTCAATAATGATAAAGGAATATTTAAAACTAAATAGGAATAATTAAACTTTTAAATAATACTTTTAGAGTGAATGTCTCTATCTTTTTTATCACAGTACTTTTAGAAGGATTGGACGTAAATAAAAAAAAGTAAAGATTCTAAACAGATTGAATACTTCAGATAGCTACAAAACAATGAAATGGAATTCCAAATCGAAGAATTACGCGGATACATTGACATAAGATTTGAAAAACTATATGACCAATTAACAGAATACATTGATTTGAATTATTCGAACTTAAATCACCCATTATAAAAAGAGCAGAGATTTCAAACATCTCTGCTCCCTAGTTAATAATCCTTTAAACACTCATAGGGTTTTCAACCCTACAATTTTTGAAGCCAACTTTTAGTCGACCCTATCTAATTGTGGATTACCAAAGGATGCCCTTAGACATCCTTCAATACTATTCAGCAATCAAATCATCCATTGCCTTTTGGAAATGAACTGTTTTGTTGTGAGCATCTTCTTTAGAAGATCCCTTGATACAATAGTAGAATTTACATTTTGGTTCTGTTCCACTTGGACGTACCGCAATCCAGCTTCCATCTTCAAGATAGTATTTCAATACATCCGATTTAGTGAATCCAGTAAGTTCAGTTACAGTATCTCCTTCTTTGATTACACATTCTTTATAGTCTTCACTACGAACCACTTTAGTTCCACCAATTTCAGTAGGTGCATCTTTTCTTAAAGTAGCCAAGATTTCTTTAATACGCTTAGCACCAGCTTCACCAGCTAATGATAAGGCAACCTGACTTTCTTCATATGTACCATGACGGTCATATAAACTATTCAATACGTCAACTAAATCTTTACCTTGTTCTTTGTAGAATGCACATGCTTCTGCCAGCATTAAACAAGCCTGAGGAGCATCTTTATCACGTACGAAAGGTTTGATTAATGAACCATAGCTTTCTTCGTATCCAAATACATAGTTCTTTTCGTGTGTTTTTTCATATTTTGCAACTTTTTCACCAATGAATTTGAATCCAGTTAAAGTTTTTTCAGTTGTAACACCATAATCAGAAGCTACTTTTTCTCCTAGATCACTTGTAACTACTGTATTGAACATTACAGGATTTTCAGGCATTTTACCTTGCTTTTGAAGTTGTGAACAAATATATTCAATTTCAACAGAACCAGATTGGTTTCCTGTTAATACAACATATTCACCATTATGTAATACTCCAACACCCATACGGTCAGCATCTGGGTCACAAACTAAAATTAAGTCTGCTTGATTTTCTTTTGCGTATTTTAATGACAATTCATAAGCTCCCGCTTGTTCTGGGTTTGGTGTAGGTGTATTTGAGAAATCAGGATCTGGACTACACTGTTCTACAACTGGAATACAAGTATATCCTGCACGTTTATAAACTTCTTGAACAGGAATATTAGCCGTTCCATGTTCTGGTGAGAATACGATCTTAATATCTTTTTTTACTTCAGGATTCAATTGAATACTTAATACATTTTTGTAGTATTCTTCATCCACATCTTTACCAATAACTGTAATTAATTTCTTTTGTTCTTCTGTACAGTTTGCATCAATTGCCAATTCATCTTCAATCGCGTTAACCTTATCAATAACCTGACTAGCTAAGCAAGGAATCAACTGACATCCTTTATCATCATACAATTTATATCCATTGTATTCTTTAGGGTTGTGACTGGCAGTAATCATAATACCACCAAAGCAATTTAAATGACGTACCGCAAAACTCAATTCTGGAGTTGGACGTAAAGATTCAAACACATATGATTTAATGTTGTTTTTAGCCAATAAATCAGCACAGTCAAACGCAAACTCTTTTGACATATGACGATTATCATACCCAATCGCAATACCAGCTTCGCCACCATTATTTTCATTGATGTAGTTTGCATATCCTTGAGTAGCTTTACGAATTGTATGAATATTAATACGATTTGTTCCTGGACCTAAAAGACCACGCATACCTGCTGTTCCGAATTCAATTGTAGTATAGAATGCATCATTTTTTTCTTCAGCATCCATAGCTTCTAAAACAGGTTTATATTGAGGGGCTAAATTTTCATGATTTAACCATTTTGAATATCTTTCTTCAACAATAGACATTATTCATTCTCCTTCTTTTCTAGCATTGAAATAAAAAAGTCTCATAAAACTATGAGACTTTCTTTAATTAAGCAATGATCTTTTGAGCGCGCAATACTTCTTCGATTGCAGCTACAGCAGCATCTTCATCTTCGCCTGAGCAGCTAATTGTGATTTCTGACTGTGTAGGAATTCCTAAAGACATAACTCCCATGATAGATTTCATGTTTACTTCGCGTCCTTTAAAAGCTACATTGATTTCGCTTTTGAATTTACTAGCAGCGTTAACAGCTACAGTTGCTGGACGTGCGTGAAGACCTACTGGATCTACTACAGTTACAGTTACTTGTTTCATAATTATCCTCCTAAATCAAATCTAAATGTATTTTATGACATTTTGCCAAAGAAAACAATACCTAAACGAATTTTTCTGATTCCGCTTCCATAATCGGAATATTTAAACCTTGCAACATTTGCGCAAAGACACCACTACCAGTTACTAGATTCCCTGTAAAAGTCCCATCATAAATAACAGAGTATCCACAACTGGGGGATCTTCTTTGTAAAATCGCAAGATCTACTTGTTTTTCTTTCGCTATATTCAGAGCAATTTCTGCCCCTTTGATAAACTGTTTTGTACAATCATTTCCATCTTTATCCAAAATTCTATCTCCTACTTTTTCACAAGGAATACGAGGACAACAAAGTCCTCCAAGCATCTCTGGACATACAGGAATCACTTCATGCTCTTTTAGAAGCTCTACAATTTTTTTGTTTAAATTGTTTTTTCCATTATACTTACAGTCATATCCTAATAAACATGCACTAACAAGAATTCTCATTAGTCAACTAATTCATCATACAACAAAGAATATGTTTTAGCACTTTGTTGCCATGACACATCTGTGTTCAACGCATTACGTTGTAACATTTCCCAATCCTCTTTACGGTTGTAATAAACATCACAAGCATAATATAAAGTATGGATCAATTCATTTGAATCATAGTTTTCAAAACTAAATCCATTTCCTGATTTTTCATACTCATTGTATGCATCCACAGTATCTTTTAAACCACCTGTTTCACGAACAAGAGGTAAAGTACCATAACGCATAGAACACAATTGTGAAATTCCACATGGTTCAAATAAACTAGGCATCAAGAATAAGTCACTTGCCGCATAGATACGGTGTGCCAAGCTTTCATTGTATCCATAATAGAAACAAATCTTTCCTTTATTTCCATCTTCCAATTCACGGAACTTGTTTTCAATTTGACTTTCACCACTACCCAAAATAACCAATTGGATTGGAGCCGCACATAATGCGTCTAATTGTTCCATCAATAGATAGAATCCTTTTTGCCAAGTCAAACGAGAAACGACACCTACCATCATAACATCAGGATTCTTTTCTAATCCAAGTTCTTCTTGTAGAGCCATTTTTGCCTTTTTCTTTTGAGCTGCAATATTCACTTTATTAAAGTGATATGGAATTTCTGGATCTGTATTAGGGTTCCATAACTCGATATCAATACCGTTTACAATACCCCATAGATCATATTTACGCATGTTCAATACAGCTTCTAAGTGTTCACCATATTGAGGCGATAAAATTTCTTGTGCATAAGTTGGTGATACAGTTGTAACTTTATCCGCATATAAAATACCAGACTTCATAAATGAAATACCACCATCAAAACGTACATTACCATTATCTAACAAGTAGTATGGTAATCCTAAACAACTATCTAGCATTTCAGGTCCAAAATTTCCTTGATAAGCCATGTTGTGGATTGTATACACAAAACGAATTGCACGATATCTAGGATCTGCATCATGTGTTTCTTTTACCATACATGGAATCATACCTGTATGCCAATCATGGCAATGGATAATATTAGGCCAATAGTTCAACTGATTCAACATTTCGATAACAGCTTTTTGGAAATATCCAAAACGTTCACCATCATCCTGATAACCGTATAATGAATCTCTTTCAAAGTAACCTTGATGTTGAATGAAGAAGAAACATACATTATCTACTACTTTTGAGAATACACGTACGGGTACTTCATGATAATTAATTGAAACTGAATATTCACAATCAAAATGAAGTTCATTATAGTATTTATCACTAATTTTCTTATATAAAGGCATGACAACCTTTACTTCATGTCCTCTTTCAGTAAGTGCCTTTGGTAAAGAACCAATTACATCGGCAAGTCCACCTGTCTTAATGAATGGTAATCCTTCCCCAGCAACCATCAAAATTGATGCCATTAAACGTTCTCCCTTCTACCAATATACAAAGGTTGTTCTTCTAACCCTGCTAAGTCTTTTTTCTTTGCGATTCTAGAATGTTTATCTACAATCACATTCTTTAAGTGAGCACCATCTGCAATTTCAACATCTGGCATGATGATGCAATTTTCGATCAATGCATCTTTTCCAATTTTACAAGAACGACCAACAATAGAATTCTTAACTACACCACTGATTTCACAACCATTCGAAATCAATGATCCTGTTGCAGTACCACCATTTAAATAAATGGCTGGAGCAGAATCACTAGTACGAGTATATACAGGCCATTCTGGATCTGCAATATCTTTCATTTTTTCTTCCGTTAAGAATTCCATATTACTTTCATAATATGATTTCAAATCATTGATTACATAAATGTGTCCACGATAATTCAATCCACGAATATCCATATCTACACATTTGTCATTCAAAATATCTTTAAACCAATACATTGAACTTGTTTCTTGAGCTTCTTCAACTAATGTTTTGAAGATTTCCTTTGACATAATGTATGTTTGTAAAGATAAATATCTAGATTTATAGTTACCTAAGTTTTGATCAATACTTAATACACCACGTTGTTTATTCATTTGAAGCACATCACATCCAATGTAGTTTTCTTTTGCGTTATCTACATGTTGATACAATACTGAAACTTCAGCACCACTTTCGATGTGTTGTTTCAACAATTCTTCATAGTTTCCTTTATAAAGCATATTAACTGGAGCAATCACAACATAATCATTGTGGTTTTCAAGAACTGCATGAATGTTTTCTGCATAACATGAAATATCTGTAGTAAAACGTGAAGTTCCACCTTCAGAATATACAGGCACTAAAGATAAGTGTCCATGTTTAGAGTTGATATTATAGTGACGACCAGTACCAACGTGATCAATTAAAGAACGAGGATTTCCATTTACATAAATTTGAATATCATCAATTCCTGAATTTGACATATTTGAAATCGCAAAGTCAACTAAACGATAACGTCCTAAAAAACTAAATGCAGCGATTGGACGATATTTTTGCATACCTTCTACATATACAGAAGAATCATTGTAAGTAATTATTCCTAAAGCGTTACACATAATTATTCACCCTTCTTTACTCTCTTAGAAATCAATTCGATTTCATCACTGTCTGGACTACCAACAACAGCACCATCATCAATCTTCACACCATCGGCAACGATAGCACGATAGATTTTTGCACCTTTACCAACTTTAACATTTGGCATTAACACAGCTTGAGATACATATGCATCCTCATCAATTTCAACATTATTGAATAATACTGAATCTACTGCTTCACCACGAATGATAGCTCCCTGGTTGATGTAGCAATGTTCAACTTTTCCAGTTGGACCTACATAGTGAGGTAAAGTTGGAATATCTTCTGTATAGATTTTCCAGTTTGGATCATCTAAATTCAATTCATTGTTCTTATTCAATAAGTCCATATTTGCTTCCCACAATGAATCAATTGTTCCAACATCTTTCCAATATCCTTCAAACTTATAAGCATACAAACGCTTATTTGCGTTTAAGAAGTTAGGGATAATATCTTTACCAAAGTCATGGTGACTACCTTCTGCAGTCATATCTGAAATCAATTCTTTACGTAATTGTTTCCAGTTAAAGATATAAATACCCATACTAGCTAAATTGCTCTTTGGATGTTCTGGTTTTTCCTCGAATTCAACGATTCTTCCTTCATCATCTGTATTCATAATACCGAAACGGCTAGCTTCCTTAATTGGCACTGGAAGTACCGCAATTGTACAATCGGCATTATTTGCCTTATGACAAGATAACATATCTGCATAATCCATTTTATAGATGTGGTCACCTGAAAGGATCAATACATATTCAGGATCAAACTTGTCAATAAAGTAAATATTTTGAGTAATGGCATCTGCCG